>Ga0116231_10000986_pt1 | contig 55710 bp, 34 predicted proteins | sample S1TSphgellanicum_2_FD_89695 | JGI IMG/M metagenome (GOLD analysis project Ga0116231, IMG submission 89695) | Host-associated microbial communities from peat moss isolated from Minnesota, USA - S1T2_Fd - Sphagnum magellanicum MG | ecosystem: Host-associated > Plants > Peat moss > Unclassified...
AAAAGAAGAAAAGAGAAGAAAGAGACAAGGGTGCAAATTTAACGAAATTTTGACCTGCCCAGTGGTGCCCTGTGGTGCGTTTGTGTCAACGAAAAGGAAGCGGTAACGCGTTCCTAAAACGACGTGCCATTAGGCGGATGCAGATAGGTACTTACTAGTTACGACTTTTACCTATCTTTTGGCATGTGGAAAATCCATCAAAAGCCCTAACTCACGATTTTCCAGTCTCCCAGTTGCAGATGTCATCAGATCAAAGCTCAAGACTCAAGTCTCAACAGGAGTTTTGAGTTATAAAATGCACACAATTCGTGAGTCACAAGTCATTTCCCCTCACTTTTTCTTCTTGGGGGGGGGAGCTTTTGGGTTGACATTTTTGTAAGAGACAACCATATTTGTAAGAGTACCCAATCATGTGTACCTATTGTTGCTTTTATTAATAAGTTCAGGGTTGCAACTTGAACCTAAAGTTTTCTTTATGTTTTTTCCCCTTTCCAAGCTTTCAAAGGAGCCACTTTGATTGGCCCATCCTCATTTTTCTAAACATTGAGAACTCCCTCAAAATATAGAAGCATAAAGGTGCTTCCCTTTGGATATCCTTTATAATATATATATATATATATATGAAATAGCAAATTTGGGATAAAAGTGTGGTGCTATTGGGAACACGTTGGGAACCAAAAAATAAAAAACCCCTCTGCCCCAAACTCTACCTAATTCCCATTCATACAAATAGAGCTAAAACATAACAAGATTCTTCAATAACAAAATTGTTGCTCAACCCATATGCAAAGAAGAAAGGGCAGATGGTGGAGGAAGGTTCCATATATAAACTAACGCTGGAGGAAAGTTCCGCGTACAAACTGTTGATTGTATTTTTGTTGACAGACCTTTCCATACATACTTGTGGGGGGGGGTGGGAAAGAAGTCGACATGGAGAGTTCTTAGAAACTGTGTTGGGTCCATGTTTTAGAAGCTTCCAAACCCATTAGGGATGTCCAATGGCTGGAAATTATAACACATTGTGATCTGTGGGCCTACAGAACCTTCAATTGAATGGAAAAACAGAACAGCCACTCACACCATAATCGACCATTAGGTAGTAGCCACCACTACAAAAGTGGTTTCGGCACATACAAGATTTCCAGAACAGGTTATACAAACACATGCTTCTTATCCAGGCATGTGCTTACACCTTCCCCCCCTATCCCCCCAAGGAAAGTGTGCAAACAAATTGTTTGGCAATGGTAAAAAAGTCCAAAAAAAGTTGTCATTACAACAAGACGGCCATACCCAAATAGGCAATCTAAACACATGCTTCTTATCCAGGCTTACGCCTTACCACCTATCCCCCCAAGGAAAGTGTGTAAAGAAATTGTTTGGCAATGGGGAAAAAGTTGGAAAAATGTTGTCATTATAAAGAGGTGGCCATACCCAAATAGGCTATCTAATTGTTGAGTAACATTGGCTGGTATAATAAGAGAAGAAACCTCATTAATGAGGAGTTTTTTCAGTTTTTTCCATAACACTAGCCATGTATCACAAAGAAAGAAGAGGGTAGGGCATCTAGAAAAGAAAAATGCCTGTTGGAGTGGGCATTGTGTGTATAAGTAAAGCCCGACGCTGTGGTCTTTGCCAGAATAAGGGCCCATGCAAGGTGGATCAAAAGCTGGGCCCAATTTTGGTAAAGCCCACCATGGAGTGTTTTATTGAGCATAAAGCATCAGGTGGAATTTTTCCAAGTGCCCACTCTTCTTCATGGAGGAAAAAATTGGGCATGATGTTTTTGGAAATGCCCACCTTTCGTGGAGTAAAACGTTTTTTCCTCCAACAAGGCACCCTCCAACTCCACTACAAAAATTGATCTGGTGTTGCTTTACATTTTTTCACATGCCCCACATTTCTGGGAGGTAATATTACTACGGTACTTATATAAAGTGGCCTCCCCAAACACTAAATTTTTTTTATGCAAGGTTATTATTAGTTATTAGGACACAAAAAGGCCCTCCCCAGATAGGCAATCAATGAATAAAATGAGTTTTTAAGATACTCAAGATGAGTCACACATCCATATCTATGAAATGGTGGTAGTGTGATCCATTTGGACAAGCATGTGGCAGTGATGAATAGGTGACACTACCACACGAGGCTCATTGACATCTCCAAAATATCAGGGGGCCCGGGATATGCCTTGTTTTCCACATGATTATCCACACCCTACGGTAGTAGTATAGGCACTTTGCATATGGGGTTAAATATGTCATCTTTTCACGATAATTATTATTGCTTAGTCTGGTGATCAAATGTATTCGTCACACTATTGACAATTTTTAGGGAAAATTCTTTTTTTTTAACCTAGAAATCTTCATTTCAAGTTATTTTAAATTTTCATCAAGAAAATAATAAAGGTTTTCAAGTGCCTATAATAGGTTTCAATAAGTAGACAAAAATATAGAAGTATGATTCAAAAATTCTTTACATAAACAATAATATGAAAGGTTATTATGTTATGGTGATCCATATTAACTTGGGCTCTATTCTAGTGTGCACTACCCATGATGATCAGTTTTTTTTCTTTTTTAATGTTTTCATATTGTTTTCAATAGTTCATCATTATTTATGTCAATATAAAATATAATTTGGATTAATATAAATATCATGGATATGAAAAGGCGCATTTTAATTTGTCTTTTCATATTCATGTTGGTGGGTAAAGAAAAAGAGGGGAGATAGTTCTTAAGAAAGAAATGAAATAGTTAGGCTTGGAAATGAGATAGTTATTTTTGGAATTGTCCAAAGACAGCCATACAAAGGATTATGCAAAATCAATTGTTCAAAGACGACCGACCATATGAAAGATTATGCAAAATCTTCAATACACTAATTTCTCAAAATTCCTCAACACTAAAATTAGTTGTGGTGCCATTCAAGTTTATATTTTTTTCCAATGAGGTTCTTTTATTGGCCCATCACAAAAAAAAATCATGAAATTTTGGAGACTTCCCAATGTAGAAGTACCTATTTGCTTGGAAAACACAGAACCTTATAAGACCCAATATGCATCCAGGTTTATTGGTTCCAAGAGGACAGCATTGGTCAAAGCATATGGGACAAAGTGAGATGCTATGGGGAACACGTTCAGATCCAATTGGGAACTTGATAAGAACAAAGTTAGAACACATTGGGAAAAACAAAAATCCAAAAATTAAACCCAAAACTAAAAGTTCTATTGGGGGCTTTTTTTTTGGCCTTTTCAATAATGATGGGCAGTGGTTAAAAAGAAATGTGACATGAGTGCTCAATGCAGGGTTTGGGGAGTGGGTAGGTCTCCAATTTTGACCTGACTCTAGTTTGGTTCAAAGTAGGTAGTAGGTCACCTAGAGACTAGCCCTACTACCCCCTATTGTTCCTACACGTTACACAAATCAATTTTCATATTACACGTGGAAACTGGCGGTTGCTTTTCACACTGTGAGCTTTTTTTGAATCTATCCGAAGTTCCAAATTAAAAAAACTCACAGAAAACTGACTTCACAATTGCTGAATAGTAGAAGGAGTTACTGTACTTGACTTTTACTTTTTACCACCCTAAAGTATGTGCATCTTGACTTCACTTCACTTATTGAATTTTTCTCCCCCTTTTTTTACCCCCTCTACTGTTGTACATGATTAGGTGTACAGTCAACAAAAGCCACCTGTCAATAAACTTGACCTGGCGTTGCCTCTCGTGTTGCGTGCACTCGCGTGGAGCCCAGGCTGTCGCCACGTCTGCTCCTAAGCAAGAAGCGCGTGAAGGGTGGCTTTCCGGACCGTTTTGTTTGTAATAAATTTGCTAAATTTTTATAAATATCATATTTTACCGCAAATTCACCCTGTCTTCACCCCGTCTTTGGGCCTCCTTTCACCCCTTAACCCCTTTTAGTGGTATCCGTAAAGTAATGAAATTTTATTAAATCTCAGTACGAAATGCTGAAAACTTAGTACGAAATCCTTAATCTCAGCATTTAATGCACAAGGTTCGAGAGGAATTATAGTAGCTCTACGTGTAGGAACGGCGAAAATCTATGTACCAGTAGTGGAGCCGCTCAGGAAAAAAGAGTGACAGGGTAAAACTCAAGAACCATCAAAATTGATGGTTTTCTGAGTTTCACCCCGCGTTGAATGCTACTGTACTTTTTTGCAGGTTTTTAAAAAAATCTCACCGTGTGTATGACCAAACTCAGTGTACTGGTGCTGTCTTTTCCTAACTTTACGGATATGATTATCTATCTAATATGGAGGGTCCTTTCAACTTTGCTTGTTTCCTTGTTGGGCGTGCCTACCAAGGCAAGGATATTATGTTTAGATTCATTATACATTATTGTAGCTTAAGGGATTTTGGCCCCCTAGGTAATAGGTTTATTTTTATGTGAAGATTTTTGAAAGATGATATTTTGGCTTGTGTTGAAACTTGAGATTGGTTATCGAGTTACATAGCTTGAAGGATTTTCGTTTCTTTTAGAGGATTTTTTTGAAGTTTATATTTCTGCATTATGAAATATTTGAGTTTTCATAATCCTTCTTTTGCCTTAAGATACTTTTTAATGTAAATGGAAGGGCCCCAGTGTGACACACCCCTTGTTTTGCTTCATTCTACTAGTGATGGGTTTAGGTTGTAGGTTACTTTGTCTTTTCTCTTGGTGCTTGCTCATTGTGTGTTTTGCATTTTTTGGGGTTTGTTTTTTGTTTGGACTTTGCTCCTTTCTTTTTTCTTCTCTTGTTCCCTTGTCGGGTGTTTTATTATTAATTAATTAATTAATTTAATTCAGATCCCCCAAACAATGGCGCCTTTTGGTGTGTTCTTGGTATAGTTGGAAAGTCTTCCACAAATAAGGGTGCACTAAGTTGGTTTCATAATTTCGTAATGTTAAAGACTACGATGGAAAAGTTATTAGATTTTGAACAATATTGTCATGAAAAATTCAATAAAATTAAACAAAATATATTGGAGAAAGTCTTCATATTGTTGGAAAGTCATTAAAGAGTAGGATTTTATGAAGATGATTTTGTAATTTTAAAACCTAAGGTGCATGAGATTTCAAACTTAGGCTGAAGAAGGCGTACCATTTTCATTCCAAAATTCATTTAATATTAGTGTAGATTGTGCCGTTGGCCCAAGTGTGAACACATTTTATTTTATTTTTAGAATTGAAAACTTCAGCAATGTGAACACATGGAAAGCTCAACTAATTTCTCTTTTCAAACCCAATATTTGCAATTTGTTTGAATTTCTAGCAACAATTTTTTTTCAAAGATCAATATCATCCACACCTCAACTCTAAAAATTTTGAAATAAACTTTATTAAATCTAACACACCAAGTACACACCCAAATTCCAATTTCTCTTTCAATTTCAATTTTATTTCATTTTAATTCAAAAAATGTTTCAATCATCAATAGCTTTCACACCATAGTTCCAACCAATCTCAAACCAAGTTTGTGCACCTACACATTGAAAGTTTTTCGAAGATACCAAGAACACATCATGAAGCATCATGGTTTGGGAGATTTCAATGTGAGAAAACAAAACAAACTACCTTGCTCCATAGATATATACTATGTAGTATGTGTTCAATGGCGCAAGTCACACCATTTATAAAATAAACTAAACTTAAAACAAACAAGCAAAATAAAAACCCAAACCACATTGCACACACCCACATACACCCCACATAAGGTTATAGTTAGATTTGGTTGAATATTCTTTGGGATGATCACCATATATTTTCTTGTGGGGGACACATACACCATGCAAAACCTTCCCCATGGATTGAACTATGTAAAATTTGTGAACACACAATTGAAGACATATGTTTTTGGAATTAACCTTGAAGTAAGAATCAAATATGAAATGGAATTGTTCATTAACACAACACCATGTACTAGTCATTTGTAACAACAAAATACCACAAAATTCCTAAACATGTGCAAGACGTCATAAGCAAAAAATACAGAAGGACAAAATACTTAGTTCTGAAGCTTAAGTAACAAAAAGATGGCTTGCAAACTATAATTAGACATTTTTCATATGAACTTGATTTTGTAAACATCCATAGACAATATGAAAGGCCCCTTTACCAATCTATTCCAAACCTACAACTTCAATAGTGAAAAGATTAATTGAGTACTTTGATATGCCATGTCTAAAATAATTAGAAGATTATTTTTTGGTCAAGAATTAGTTGATTAGGGGTTAGATGTAAGCAAAAGTTTTCAAGTTGAACTACTTTGGTCTATATTTTTTTCTTTATCTTGATGTTGTTACCTTTGGATGAACTTTTAGTGCTTGCACTTCTTTTTACCAAGAAGAACCACATTCTAACCATGCCAAATTGAACCACATTCTAACCATGCACTAAAGATAACGACATTGCTTTGTACAATCTTTGAATTTCTCTATTTATTTTTAACATTATGTATTTGAATTGAATTGTGTTTTTTTGAAGAAATCAAAGCAAGTGGATGTAATAAGACATGATCCAAAATGAATGTTAGGGTTTTTATTTGAACTAAAGAACATGATGTTGATTAGTTTTGGACCTATTTTATTTTTGACATGAATTTTCTTTTATACATGGATCTTTTGTGAAATCATGTGTGAGGAATGTGTATGATTTAACTGATAGTATTTTCCTTTTTGTGGAATTTGATGGAAACTTGATTTATGTTGAAGATGATGGAAAATATGCTTTTGACTTTTTTTTGTTGAACATCAAGTTTTTGCGCAAATATAAGCTGAGATTGGAGGTATATTCTATAGTGACAAACACAAATGGACATTGAAAGAGCTGTGACCCATTTCAACCACTTCTTCTTGGCACTTGATAAAATTTTAATAACTAGTTGGTGATAGTGGAAAAAGACCTTTCAAGGAGTGATCAAACTCATGGTGCAAAAAATGTGTGACCATAATTGTAGAATTAGCATTGGTGCCAATGCCAACAAGGTTCAATTCGACAATGGAGAATCTAACTAAATAAGATTTTTTTTCTTTTCCATTTTGCAAATAAAAAATTTGGATAAATAGTGACAAACACATTTTCTCAACACACTTCTCTTCAATGCTTGTCAACAATGGAACTCTTGTTCCAAGAAGTTTTTAATTCTAACACACTTTAGATTATGTTTTAGAAACTTGATTTGAGCTTCTAGTTTCTACATCTACCTTATTTTTTTGGTTGGTTTTTTTCTAAGCACTTACCTATTGTGAGAATGACATCACAAACTTCATGGATCACACAATTTGGCAATAATAGTTGTGAAAAATTAACTTTTCATAAGTTTGTATGGAATAGTCATGGATGTCATTCATCTACTTGTATTATTTGAACATCAATGTTGCATGCATTGTTTAAACATGAATGTCATATTCCTATTCATATTGTTTATACACGGATGTTGTATGTCTATTTGTGTTGTTTAAACACAAAAGTTGTGCACACGACTTCCATGTTTAAATAATGCATGACATTCATGTTTAAATTATATGAACCTATGAAATAACAAATTTCACATGGATTTGGAATGAACCCATGAAGCTTATAAATTTGTTATGGATTGATGTCACATGATGAAATTAAAGCTTTTGATGATAATCAAACGATTTTGAAAATTTGAAATGAATTTGCACAAATGAATTGGTCCTTTGGTGGTGTTTTCATAGGCTTTGTTCAATGTTTCAGTAAAATTGTTTCTATTTTACATCAATGCAAAATGCACAAGTGAGGACTTCAATTTTTGGCACATGTTCATTTAAAACCATAGGAAACATACAATTTAGGAGACATGAAGGTGATGACAATAATTGATCACCTTCGACGTGAATTTCAACATGTTGCTTTTGATAACAACAATTGATCATATGTGTAAAAAACCTACACCTAGGATATATGAAAATATATTTAGGTAACATTAAGAGCCTTTGAATGAAAAATTTGCAAGATATTTAGAATTGACTAGACTTGGCAAAGAAATGAAGTTTAAAATATGGATATGTATTATTTGTTGTTATTTTAGGAAAATCATATTTATCAAAAGATCTTGTTACTTCATGATGCAATAATTTCTAAAAAAGGTGTGACCAAAAATGTGTTAACATAAGAGTTTATATAACTTCTATTGGTGGGATTTTACTTAAATTTTTGTTCAAGTGGTGAACATTAGTTGTCATTGTAGTAGTCACCTTTAACCTGATTTCATTTAGACCCATCTTTTCATCTGCACTCACCTTCACTTTTCAAAATCATTTTTGGGTCTTATGAACATGTATTCTCAAATTCACATCTTAATTTGCATCAACTTTAGTTTCTTAAATTTGGACAAATGCACATGGCCACCAACTACCTCCTAAATGTACATTGTGGACAATTATATTAAAAACCATATATGGTCAATGTGGAGGTTTTGAGTATTAGTTTTTGGAGGGGTCCATTAGCCTTAATAGGAATGCACCCTACCCCTTTTGGTGATTACTTATTTTGGAATATTTAAATAGTATTCTTGGAATATTTAGAAAAAAATCCCTTAAAAAATATTTTTTAAATACTATTTTGTTAAACTTCACATTAATTTTTAAAAATGTGATTTTAAAGTATTTTCAAATTTTTTACAAGTTTTGTTTGTTTAAAATCATTGGTTACAATTATTTTTTAAATGATTTTGCATATTTTTATTCATTAGATTTATTTCTAATTTATTCATATGTTCCCATGATATATTGTGAATGTGGTTATATAAATAAATCCAAAAATTTCAACACCAACTTAAATTATCATTTTAAAGTATGAAATATTAAATAATGGTTACAACTATTTTGGTACATACTAACACAAATGCACCTAGATAGGCATGAATTTTTTTATATATGTTATATTTGTTTGTTGTCATTTATGGCCTCTAGATAACCATTGATTTCCATTATAACATATGCATGCCATGTAAATTGCATCGTTATACATAGCCCTCCATAAACCTCTACTAATTGATGGTGGCTATAATTGATTTATGAACCCAAATGGACATGAATCCCACACTCTAGTTGACTATAGACTTAACAAATAGTTTAATAATATTCATTTGGATAAAAGATGTTTCTAATTAACTTGAAGTGTAAACTATTATGTTATGCAAGTAAGTCCATAGGAACATTCAAATTACATATCATGTGGTCTTGTCACATCCATTGTAATTGTTATTTTAACCATTGCCATTTCATTATGAAGGTGATTTGCAATTGGGTTTTTGAATTGCAATGACCACTTGCAACTTCATTGCAACTCAATGTATTTCTATGGCATGAATGTTATTGGACAAGTTGCATGAGTTGCAATGGATGCAATTCAACATATGTGGAATCAAATACATATACAATTCGTGCAACTTAATTACAACTATGTAATAACAACTATTATGCAATGCTAATGCAACTAGTTTGCAATTATTGTTGTAACATCATGCTAATGTTTCTTTTCATTCATCCATTAATGATGATTTTTGTTTTTATCTCCATTATAATTCCTTTGCAACTTGAGGTGTAGTGGAAACACATTAATGGCTACAACTAATTGACAACTATGTGACAATTCATGTTGACACAAGGTATTACTTGTGTGTAACTACAATGTACCCAATTTGCAAATGACAATTAGGTGACTACTATGGAATATAAATAACTAAGTGGGTTATCCATTAATAAACTTTATTTTAATTTTTCATTCATCCATTGACAAATGAAATCTATTAATGTCCATTGCAACTAGGTGTTTAGTTATGAGTTCCAATGTAGTTGTATGGTATTTAATTTTAGTAGTACTAGGCAACTAAATTGCAACTTACAACGCAAATGTACAAACCTTGCTCACACCTTATCATTGTTATGATAAACATAATAAGCTTAAAATGGAGCTTAAACCATAATTTCTTCATTCCACATTGTTTGCTTGAAATCTAACATATTATGATATTCAATGTAACATGTGAAATAACATATACACAACATTGTAATGCAAAATATATCCAAATGTCCATCCTTTCAACTTAAAGAAAAGTAATTTATAATTTGTAATGCCATTAATAAAACTTATTTATCACTTAAATGCAACATACAAACATTGATACAAACTAAATTATAATCAATTACATTTGCATACAATGGTGCTTTTCAAAATAAAATGCATCACATACTTGAAGTATTGAGGTTAGAATTCACCATACCTTTGTTGTTTGGGAATTTTTCTTTTTGCATGTATTGGTTTGAATTACTACACAACAAACAACACATTTAATGACATATTTATTAACAATCTAACCAAATTATACAACATTAGATGTGCATGCTCTTCTATTCAAGACTATATGTTTCAAACAAAACTACCATTTTATTTTTGAAAAAAACTTACCTTACATGCATAGCTTTGATTTTGACGGATTCAAACACTATCAAAATTTAGCCCTATAACACAAGAATAACAAAAGTCATCATAAATGCACAAAAATATTATGTGTGTTTTAACAAATTAATTTTATTTCAACTTCACTTTCCACCTCAGAAATTTAAATGTTCAAACACACAAACAAAAGACACGAGAAAATCTTCCATTTTCTTTAAAACCCATGGATGATTTTTGCACATCATAATTGACAACTACATGCAAATAAATTGAAAATGTCATATTTAATGGCAGTGAAAATGCATACATGTGAGATGATCATATGTTTAAAAGTCTTACACTAATTGCAAAGTAGTTGTTGATTGGGTGTTACATTTATTTTTATTTTAATGTAGTTGTCACATGTATTAAAATGTAATTTGCCAATAAAATAAAAAATGGTTGATTACAATTGTATGTATAGTGTGTATATTATACTATATAGATGTCCATCTTATAACAAATTTGCAATTATCATACAACTCCTTAGTTTTTCAAATGATGTGACATTTTATTTATTAATTTCTCATATTTCCATGAGACAATTATAACATATTTAGTTGTTTTAGAGCTTTGATTGCAAGATAATTTAATTGCCATGGACATGATTTTTCATAGTGTTTCCAATGTTCAACTTGTAATTCTTGACAATGATTTTTACATCTCAAACTTTTCAACCATGTAATTCATTCATACAAACATTTATCTTTCCACATAAGAACTTTGTTTCATTTCAAGAATTTTTGTGATTAGTGTTATGCTTGAAACATCAAATTTTTGGTAAGTTTTATTTTTAAATTTATGTAGTCCAACTAATAATTACTAGGGGTATTAACTAAAAGACTACTACCATAGTACCTTTAGCATTTTGGCATAAATTAATTATTTTTCGTTTTGCCAAAATTTTGAAAAAATATTTATTATTTGTGTTAAAATTTTAATAAAATTAAAAAGCTCAACTATTAGGTTTTGAACCGTAGACCTCCCATGATAGTAACTTAAAACTGAAACAATTTAAACACACTAGGCTATTCTATAATAATGATAAAACCCTATTTATTATTTGTTATAACCATTACCTACTGAAAATTTCAAAATAAAAAAATCAAGTGTTGAAATTAAGATTTCAAATTTAATTAAATATTTGGCAATTTTTTACCAAAATGGTAAAGGTTCTATGATAATTATTAGGCATGTAAATTACATATATTAGTATTGTGTGAATTATGTGTAATGGTTGAAAATGGAGGCCTTTTAGTGAATGGGAGGAAAGGAAGAGAAAAACATGAAAGATAAATGAAGAGAAGGTTTTTTTGAATTTGAAATCATTCCAACATTGTGATGTCTCCATCCATTAAAGGTTTTTTCTTTCACATCTTCGTTTGAAATTGAATAACACCCAAAATCTCTTCTGTTTTTCCTTGTTAGTTTTAGCATTTGGATGGACATCATCAACCTTCCTCAATATCCTTCTTAACCCCTTAGGCCTTGGCAATAATAATAATGTTTCTACACATAGTTCATTATAGTTGAAATTTTGTTGTGTTTGGAATGAGCGTAAGAAAAAGAAACATAAAAGAAAACCCCAATTTGGGAGAGTTCACAAATGCATTCGGAAAGCCATTTTTGTGTGAAAAAAAAAACTATATGTGGGGAAAAGGCCAAAGTGAACTAGGCCCCATGATTACATTAATTGGCCATTCTATCCATAGGATGGGTTGTGTTTTCCATTTGCTCTTTTACCATATGTTAACCATCATTCTTCAATAATTAATCTTTTTTGGCTACTAGCCTTTGACCTTAAACTCACCTAGTTACCCTATTAACCTACATTTTACCCCTACTTACGAACTAACAACTAATCCCTTCCTTACCTTTTATCTTTTGGCAAAACATATATTTATTCTAGGCTAAACTTTTACTTCTTCGCAAAACATATATTTATTCCGGGCTAAACTTTTTATTTCCCCTTGGATAAACTTTTATTTCTTGGCAAAATTCCTATCTTTTAGCAAAACTCTTATTTCCTTTTCGCTAAATGTTTATCTCTTGGCAAACCCTATTTTTTGGTTAAACTTCTATCTTTTAGCAAAGCCAAATTTTTTTTTGGCTAAATTTTTATCTTTTCTTCACTAAATTTATATTTCTTCACAAAAATTATATTTTTTATTGGTTAAACTTTTATATCTTGTCCAAATTTTTTTTTCATTAAACCTTTATCTATTATTAGCTAAATTTCTATATCTTAGCAAAACATATATGTCTTTTTGGCTAAATTTATATCTTTTATGCTTCAAATGCAAGTATTACATAATTTTATTCTACTTTCTCTCCTTTAAAGTATTTTTCATCACAATGTCAAAACTATGGTTGAAGGTATTGCATACATTGGACCAATCATGATGCGATGAGATTTAAATGACAATGGACCAAGATTTTGTAATACCTTCATGTTAAGATGGGGCACCTATTACAAAATTGAAATGCAAATAACCTAAGTCCTTGTGACTCTCATATCATTTTTGCTACCAATTAGTATAGGTCATAGAAAGGTTGGAAGATGCAAGTATTACAAATACCTTTCCATCCACCACTTAAGTTAGGGTAAGCAAAAAGTTTTGGAAATTGTAATACCCACATTTCAATATCTAATACAAATGTTTAAGTCTAGATCAAAGTAATTCCTACACAATCAATTGCATCAACCCTAAATTATGTAAACATTTGAACTAATGGAACCTTAACCCTTGTCTAAAAACTAAATAGTTTTGTACAAATGACCAAAAAACCCTTAACCTAATTTGTAAATTTTGTTTGCATAAACCATAGATTATGTATACATTTATAATTTAATGGATGTATAGGTTTTAATTTGAAAAACTAAGTAGACCTTTACAAATGAACCTTAAATGTTGAATTAAAACCTTTTTATGCAACAAAAAAATCTTTACATTGACCTTCAAAGGTAGATGCAAGCTATGGTGGTTTATTTTTGTGACGAAATGATGTTTTTTCCTTGGATACCCTTTATTCAAATGCTTGTGGTGACTAATATATTCTTAGATTTACTAATTGGGACTAAATTTAAACTAACAACTTCATTATGGAAAGAATTGTGTGGTTATTTATTGATAAAAAAATTCATTTGTTAGTAGTAATGGACTTTTGAAGTTGAAAAATATGGACTGATTGTTTAATTGGAATAACACGAAATGAAATTTTTTTATATTGATTCACATTCCAAATTTATTATTAAAATTCAATATATAATGTAATATAGGATAATAAACTCATGTGAAGAATCTTTTCTTTGAAAACCTTAATCGTTTGATAATTAGGGACTTTTGAATGGTTAAAATTTGACCATATTTTCATAAGTCCATATTAGTTGCAATTTTTGTTTGTTTTTCAATTTTTTTGTTCCAAAAACATATTTTTTGAAAGTTTTAGATGGGGCATTATTCCTTTGGACTTTATGGGTTCTTCTTTTAGGACTTTCAAATCAAAAAATGACATTAACTACATTAAATACCAATTTTCAAAAAATTTGGAAAGGTTTGCAGGTGATTGAACATGTATTATTTAAATAATAAAATAATAATAATTTTGAAAGTAACAACCATGTCCATTTGGATCATTTTAAATAATATTGTATGGACTTATAAAAATTTATTTTTTGTCACTTTTGACCCATTGTACCATACATTCACATCAATTAAAGAAATAAGAAAAGAATTAGTCAAGCATAATTTTAATATTTTTTTACAATTAAATGTTAAACCTAATTTTAAAATTATTTTTGCATAACCCTAAATTGTGTATAAACTATAAACATTGGATACATAATTGTAATAAAAATATGAAACAATTATATATATGTACCAATAAAACTTGTGCTTTAAACTAAATTTGGGGGGAGGAACTTCCACCCTTAATAAAATGTAAAGAAAACAAGTGTGAAGGTTTATATCATTCATACCTTTGCAATGGAGTCATTCTCATTATCCCTTCCTTTAGTAGATGAAATATATTAAAAAAAAACATGAACCTTTTTATATATGTGTGTGTATGTGAATACATAAATTCACTTTAAAAATATTTTATGAAAATAATATAAATGTTAGCAAAAAGTTTACCTTAAAGCCAATGTCCCTTCAATTTATTTGAAGCAGATATTAAGCAAAAGTTTAAATCAAGATAATGTAACATGAACATGAACTAGTTGACGATGGGGTGAAAACACATTAAGGTGGAGTTCTTTCTGGTATATGTGGAGTCCATACTAGTGTTAAATAAAAGTTCATTTTACAGTATAGCAAAATAAATCATATTACACAAGTCATATGACAAGGCTATTGTAAATGAAGGTATTGTTTAAATGCTCTAACATGGCCACAAAAGGTGAGTTTTATTAGATGAAATTATTGTTCATTTGGTTTATGGTAAATGTAATCCATATGTGGTGGATGGGGGTATTGTGTGTAACACGGCATAAAGTGATCCCAAAATCTACAAATCTCAAAATTAAATTTCAAAATTAAAACAAGTGGATTGATACAAAAATGTTCAAATAACCATACTACAAAAATGATGGTGACAAAAATATACCATGCCAAGTTAAGCTATAATGGTTCAATACAGAATGGTGGGTACATGCATTAAAACCTCACTACAAGCTCAACTGTAATGACATATCTATGATTATTCATTTGAGGAAGATGAAATAAATACAATGCCCATATTGGTGCGTTAGTTTGTTATAGCTACTATAGCTTTTATTACATGATGATGAATGAACAATTGACGATGTTCAAGTGCAAGTCAAATTGCATCAGCCATAAAAATCTCCTTTATTGTGCCTTAAAACCTAACATAAAAAAAATGTTAAAACAAATAAGATTCCAATTAAAATATGCAAATAATGTTAATAAAAAAAGACAATTTGAGTATACAAACATACCATCCATGAATAATTTCTAAATTATGATACCTTGATATTACATCCATTTCTTTTGTTTGGTTGCATTTATTGGATTCTGATGTTTGATTCCAAGCACCCATGAAATTTTGAGAGGTGTTGCATAGGCAACCCTGCTTGTTTAAATTGTTTCAATAAGGTTGTCATCTTTTTAAAGTTACACCCATGCATTTTGTGGTTTTCAAAAAATTCGATCAAAGGTTTTCTTCTCATTCTATTTTTGCTTTATATGCAGATTGTTCAAAATACAAACATTCATAGAAATGTGGTCTTGTCGCCTAAGACCTTTAGGATGAGTAGATGGATGCCCAAATTTACCCAATTGCATTTGAAGGCCATCTACTTGGTCCAAGTGTTTACAAAATAACCACTTGGCCACATAAGAATTACTGCATGCATTCACTTTGCAACATGCTTTTGAGCCTTCATGAACCCATTCATTTTCTTCAATTCCATCTCCATGTTCATCTTGCATTGGATGATGAACCTTTTGAAGTGTAGGATTTGGGTTTGGAATTGAATTTACAAAAAAATCTAGTAAAAAAATTCAACAAGTTTAACATAAGCATGATGAGGTTATTGCACCCCATCATCTTTTTAAAATGATGACGGTATTGCATATTAAACCCTTTTAACAACACAAAGAAAACAATGATGAGCAACACGACTACTTGTCATTGGCTTTTGTACAAGGGCAACATGAATGCAAAATAAAAGAAAATTAAAAAAACTTACAAAAGGGGGTAGTGTAGAGTGTACCTAAAGGCATAGGAATAATGATGGTGTGATGGAACTCATGTTAGAACAAGCTATAACAATGCATCACAAATTTATAAGCTTCATAGGTTCATTCCAAATCCATGTGAAATATGTTACATCATGGGTTCGTATCATTTACACACGAATGTCATACATTATTTAAACACGAAAGTTGTGCATATGACTTTCATGTGTAAACAATACAAATAGACACAATATTCATGTCTAAACAATACGAACATGCATATGACATTCGTGTCTAAACAATGCACACAATATCAATGTTCAAACAATATAAGTAGATGAATGACATTTAGGTCTATTCCATACAAACCTATGAAAAGCAAATTTTGTACAACTATTATTGTCAAATTGTGACCCATGAAGTTTGTGATGTGACACAATGAAACTTACATTGGAACAAGCAATGGCGTTGGAGATGGAGTTGTGGGCATTGTTCTTGGAGACACTTGACATTAGAGTGTTGGGCCCACCAAAAATGCAGGAAGGGGAAGAAGGATTGCAAGTCCTAAAATGGGGTTGGTAAGTTTGTAAAATGGGTTTGAAAGAAAAAAAGGTCAAAAAAAAGGGGAAGTTTTTTTTAGAACCTGCCCAAAATGGAATTGTTGCAGGTGGTTGTCCAACCCAAAGTCAGTGGATGAATTGCCCTCCAACCAAAACAAGATTGGTGGAGTCATGGGGGCTGGTTCACTCAAGCCTGGGGAAAGGGGAAAATTTGAAAAAAGTAGTATTTGGAGAAAAGTCTCATTTGCTCCCATAAGTGCACATTTGTTGGGAGTGTCAATGTAGGGATTAGGGGGTAGTGTGTTTTCATTCAAGCTACTTCTTTTCATCCTCTAAATCGCCTATAAATCCACAGTCCCTCCAAGCCTACAGATTTTTAGGGCATGCGTGGTAGTGAGTTTTCATCCAGACTTTAGGGTTGCGCTGTAGTGATTTTTTCATCCACGTATTAGGGTTCTTGCGCGTACGCAAGTGAACCCTGTTTTTCTCGAACGAGATAATCTCGCTACCAACCTTGGGTGCTCATTCTGGAGAAGAAGAAGCGTTCTTCGCACGGAAGCTGAGAATGGCGACCGAAATCAACAAGGAGGTGACTTACGCCACTGGATCTGGGTCCTCTATTCCCTGGGTTTTTCTTTTTTGGCCCCTTGTTCCACTTGTTCTTCTTTTTTCTCTTAAAAACCTGGAGGTTTGTTCTAGGGAAATTTGGATATTCTTTGGTTACTTTCGTTGTGGTTCCTTTTTATGGCAACACTTAAAGTCTCCCATAGATTTTCGGGAAAAAATACCAGGACGCTTGAGGAAGAGATTCTGTTGTTCTTTTGCTGTGTGGAAACCGTAATTTGGCATTGACATATTTGCTGGCTTCAAATTCCTTTTTAATTAATGGATTTGAAGGATTCAGACGGGGCCTTTTTGATCTTTGTCTTTGTTGCAACGTCCTTTTTTTCTCAAGAACTGGCCAAAATATGTGCCCGGTTTGCGAGAGGGTATATGGTTTAGATTAAAACCTACCTAAACCCTAACTTTTTTATGTTGTTGTGTATCTATCTGATCAGACAATGAATTTGTTTGGAAAGAGTTTTATAAAGCTCAAAGGTTTGGATTCAAGATATTGTGATGTGTGAAGATCTTCTGTAAATTCTCATTTTGCAGATATATGAATACTGGCTTTCTGTTTGCATACTTGTGAAAATTTCACAGAATTTCAAGGGTTTGAGAAACTGTGTCCGGTCCCTTTGTTATGGCTCATTGTAACTGCATTCTAAACTATAGTGGAATAAAACTCCTCCTCCTAAACCCTCATCCACAGATGAAACCTTAATGGCAGTTTTCATGGTGCTATGTGTCTGATGAGTCAATAAGTTACTTGTGTTTCAGAAGGTTTCTGCAGCATTAAGACTGTTGCAAATTTGTTTGTTGTTCTTTGTCTAGGGGAACACTGTTCAAGAAATTTCTACAACTTGGGTTTCACTTAAGGATTAGACGCCTGGTTGGTGATAATGGACCCCTATTCTGTGTGAATGTCATGGTGTAGATACCACTATGATTAACTTAGTTTTGGAAGGGTATTATATACCTTCACACACTTGTATACATGTTGGTTTCACAGTGGTTTTCTTTGCTGCATCTGTTTTTCAGCACTGCAAAAGCAGGGGATTTATCAAGCATCCCCTGCTTATGATTAGATCAAATGAATCCTTTGCTCTTGATAAGCCCTAATCCTCAGAAATGTGCAAATGTGGCCAGTGTACAATTGATCATGTCCAGCTCTTTGTCTTGGTTTTCCAAGGGCTTGGAACATTTGCAATAGTATTTCTAGTGTTTTTAGATGAGGGAACATGATGTTCAGTTGATGAATCTTTCTGCTTGAGAAGCAGGGGTGGCAGAAGGAAGGGGCATCATGAGTATCTGGAAACCAATAGAAATGGGATTGAAGTGGCTCAATTAGAGGCAGTTGTGGTTCTTCTAAGATCCTTGTGCTTATAGCCAATGTATTGGTATCCCCATGGGTACTATTGTGCAGAGTCCATTTAGCAAATTTCTACTTCTTTTCTTATGACTTTGATTTTTTGAAGCATCTCCTGAAGACCAACAACACCTGTCTTGTGCTGCTTCAGAGATTATCCCTCATTCCTACATGTGTGGATGATCTTTTGTATCAGACTTTCTGGATTTTGAGAGTTGTATGTACCTGGACAAAGACTCCTATGGTGGACACATATACCTAGACATGTCTTGTGGGTTAAATTGTACTTCTGATGACTTCTCCTGTGACTTGGATTTAGCAATGAAGCAATGTCTTCTAGGCATTTCCTGTGATATTTAGAGAGTTGTATGTACCTGGACAAAGACTCCTATGGTGGAGGCATATATCCAGACATGTCTTGTGGGTTAAATTGTACTGCTGATGACTTCTCTTGTAACTTATTGGATTTAGCAATGAAACAATGTCCTCTGGGCATTTCCTGTGATATCTTAGGTGAATGTTCTCAACCAGAGAGTGTGCAATTTTCGCGTGCCTCAATTTGTTAGTCTTGTGAGTGGGTTTTGAAGCCCATTTGGTACTTGTTTTTCTTCTCCCTTATGTCTCTTATGTTATCTTCTTTTCTTCCTATAGTTCATCCTCTTTTGTTTTTTTTTCTGCTCTGTTTTTCTGTATTTTTTCCTTATTTGGTGTTAGGTGCTAGTCGGTATCATGGCTGAGTCTTCCCATTGCTTCTGGACTTGTGATTGAAGCTTGGTATATAGGTGAGTGGTTACATTGGCCTATACCCACTGTAGTGAGCTGATCAAGTCAGTGGGTAAGTTGTGATAGACAAGTCACTATCATACGTGTCACTGTTGATGTCCCTGAATAAGTGAGAGGCTGTTGCTGTCTGTTCATACTACTATTTTTATTGTTCAAGTTTGAGTTCTTCCCTACTGTGTTTTTCCTTTCTGTGGTTCTCCAGTCCTTTTCTGGAAGTTTCTCTTTGACTTAGAAGGAAAACAATTTCACCTTGTACTGGTTTTCTTGTAAGTATGGAGATTTCTTGATATTCATGGGAGTTATTCTTTTAAAGTTTGTTAACAGTGCTAACATCCTGCAGCAAGCCATCTGTGGTGTGAAAATGTGTTGGTGACTCTACAATTGCAAAATCATGGGACATTTGAGTAGATTATCTGAGAATCTGGTTTGCAGAAACCCTTGGTGCTCATGTAGGGGGTGCAACTGACCAAGTAGCAAAATTGTCTTGTGCAAAGGCTTTTGTGGAGCTTCAAGGTCGGCTGGTAGATACAACCACAAAGCTCAAGCAGGTGAAGCACCATTGGATTACAATATTTACTATTTACAATTTTTCCTTTTGCTTTAGCTTTGGATTCTTAAGAGCTTGCAATTAACCTGACTGAGGAACAGGTCCAGATGCAGATCCGAAATAAAGAAGCAGAGAAGAAGCGTGCATTCCTGACAGTTGAAGAGCTTGAACGTCTCCCAGAATCCACCAACACATACCGCTCTGTTGGTATGCTTTACAAACCATCATATACACTCCAAAGCTGTTACTTTAGAAGCATTGTCAGAAAGTTATTTCATTGTCAGAAGCATTATCAGGATATTATCCTTGCGCTTGATCATCTGTGTGACTGTTTGTGTATTTTGTTTGCATGTGCAGGTAAAGCGTGAGTTTTTCCTGACTGTCTGCACTGTACTATTACCCTCTCCCATACTTGCATATTGGAATCAAATCATGCAAACCAAATTCAGCTTGCTTCTCCATTCAAGTGTGTGCAAATTGGGGGATGCCTGTCAATAAAAATATTGCTCGGGCAGGATGGAACCTAACTTCTAATTGAAATGTACACTTGACACCATGTCAAAGTCTTATACCAACTTTCTGTAGAGTTCATAGCTCAAATAAGATTAAGATGTGATGAACTTGAAGGGTTGGCAGATTCATCTTGGAGTCAAGGGATGCACTTCTGAAGGAGCAGCAAACAAAGGCAGATGATAGTGATAGTGCCATTGCAACCTTACAGGTTTGTATCCTGACTTATGTCAATGGTTAGTGCTTTCAAAGTTCAGGATCAGCCTTTTGCCCAAATCCCAAGTTCAATTTTCTTTGAATTTGTGCATTACCGTTTGTCAAAGGGTCATGGTGGTGATTGCAAATGTTGTGTTTCTGTTCCTGGGAATAATGCAGGCTTCTAAAGAGTATTTGGAGAGGCAAATGAAGGAGGTGGAAAGTCATTTTAGAGAGTTACTGCAGAATTCACCAGAGCTTGCTCGTCAGGTCATGGCAATGTCAGTCTCATGATGATAGACCCTTGTATGTACTTGCAAGGTTCAGGTTGAACAAGCCAAACAATTCAATTGACCTAAGTAAGCAAGACAGACAGATCAGGAAGTAGTTGAACAGTTGGTTATCCTTTTGTTGTTATGGATGGATGGAAGGAAGGATTCTTCAGACGTTTCCAAAGTTTGTGACACTCCAGGACAGTTGATAACCATGCACAGACCTCTAATCCATTCACATTCTTGTGCATATTACATCATGATTTCCAGATTTTTCTGTTCAATTTACCAAGAGCTATCACTCACAAGAACCCAGTTCTAAGTTGCACATTTTAGAGTGCAGAAACGTCGCCCTCTGTCACCTTAGAGGGATTTGCAATCTTGTGGCCTTTTGGCATTATCTAGTCTGTGCCCAGGTCCGTTAATCCATTACTATCTGTGTTTTTTACTTCAACAACTTCAATCATAATACTCAGTTTTGTTGAATGTGTTGACTGGTCTCGCATGTATCTAGTGGAACATTTGAGATATGGAAAGTCAATCTGGCGTCCTAGCACTGGAATGGAAGCTCTATAATGGTTATTGCCTTGCTGTGTATGTATGTGAGGGAGAGAGAGAGTGTGTGGATTTTGTTTGTTTTGGCTCTTGCAGAGAGTTTGGATTGAATTGAAGTTGAGGACATCATGGGTGAATAGGTTGGTATCAGGTAGCTACCAGGTAAGTAGATGCATATAGTACTTGATTATTGGTTACTGGGTTGTTAGTAGGTAGGTAATAAAATTAGAAGACTGTACTTACCAGGGTAAGTGGGTTGTTAGTAGATAGCAACTGAGCCGACCACCATGTTAGCTAGAGATTTGGAATCCAACTGAGGAGTGTTTTCCTGTTTATCCACTATCCATCCTGACGGTGCAGGCCAGGTGACTGCTGGTTCACTCTGCTGAGTGAGTTGAGACTTAAACCAAACACCCAGACTATGTTTGGGGCTGGGATTCACATTAACGCCGGCCACATTGTAAAAAGAAATGGAAACCTGAAGCGGACTTGAAACTCAGAGACAAACATTGTAAAAATGGAAACCTGAATTTGTAAAATGCTTCAGGTTTCCATTTCTTTTTACAATGTGGCCAGTGTTAATGTGAATCAGTTTCAGCTCTACCCTGACCCAACACTGGTCTGCACCAAGATTGGGTTGTTTGCTCTTGTTCCAAAGAAAGAATCCACGGGTAAGTTCGAGTATATGGAAACCCTGACCAGCAACAATCCTGAGAAAATGAAGAACTCATTACGACCAGAAAACTCAAAGAACCAGTCAAAGAAGGTTCCTGCACTGACTGGTTCTTTTGCCGGCTCTTGGATGAAAGCAGAAAGCCCACTGGTTCTTTCAAATGTCTCAAAAACCTGAAACTGACTCTTACTTTATTCTGAAATTTTGCAACAATACCAGAACTGATTTCAAAAACAAGAACCTGGAATCAGAGGTTATAACAAAATCAAGGACTCACCCAACACTGCTCCACTTGGTGCGGACTCAGGAGACTATGTTTCCTTTTGCACGTTTCATTGTCCAATCCACATTTCAGGCTTGCCGATTCTCAGTGCTTTTCTTAGGAATTCTTTCATGTAGCTCAAGTATGATCATCCACAGTGCACGCCACGTAATAAAAGAGATTGGCTATCATCTGTAAGAAGATTTGGCCAAATCTTGAATGAACTTTCTAAATTTCTGCTAACATACTAAACCAAATATAGAAATCTGACAGTTTTTACTATTTTCCCCCTCACTTCTTGGGGATTGAAACCCTCCCAAAACACCTCATTTAAAAAAAATTATATTGGCTCTGCCCTTCAAGGTAGGGTAAAGAAATTGTGATGCACCCAGAAATGACCAAACATTATGAGTCCACTATAGAACATTTCAAGGCATCACTAGAGGATTCACTTGGGCCCATGTTAACAACCATGAGTTTCCAATTTAGTATTTTGAATATTGATCATGCTTATGGATATAGGCCAACAGATTTGATCCATGAGCATGATAAATAAGCATTTAAACTGTTTGTCACCATTTTTGACCTGGGCATGGCAGGGGCACAAAACTGTGGGACACAATGCAAGTTTTACAGGATGTCTGCACATGGTAGGAAGCGATCATTATTTTCAACGTTCAGCAGAATAGGGTTTGTGTGTATGCCTGAAGACTTTTGTTTTTCAGGCCAATGGGATTGCTGTATTTGGTACTCTGAATTTGTTTTCTTAGTTATGTTAGAGTGAATAGGTAGGGTGTTCTTAGGAAGGGCGTTTAGTCCAGGCCAAAATTACCTTACCCTAAGGTCAGTTTCATCATTAAATAATCCTCAAAATAGTGGAATGAATTTTTTGTGAAAATATGAAATTGACATGTTGAAAAATCATCATAATTATCATAGGCTACACTCTGAATAATTTCACTACTCATGTGACAATATTATAATAGATCATTGAAAAAAATAATAATTTAAAATTTTTTTAAAAAAATTAATTTTGAAAAAACAAATTATTGGGTTTGACAATGTGGAAACTGGTATCTCATTCAGAGAGGGTTTTAGCACATTACTTGTACACTAAATTGTTTATTTCTCTTTCTGGCGAGTTAAAAAAGAGAAAGGCTGTTGTAAACGTACAAAGTACAAACAAGGTACAGGTGTGAGCTACAGTGGAGGACGAGATCCTGGATCAGAGCAGTTTGTGTTGTGGGGTGATCTGCATCACCAGCACCATCGTTCGCTTTGTTCCAGTTTACAAATTTTCCGGCTGATCATGAGGCGCGCTGATTTCGTAAAAAAGGAATTTCAAGAGCCGCCATATCTGTCAAACTTGGTGCCGGATTTTTATGGCGCCCACATGTCGTGAGCCTGCTGCTGCTGCTGTGTCTTTTTACGTACGTACCGCCGGGTACGACGACCATCACTGTAGCATGAATCAGGAATATATAAAACAGAGAGAGCGGCTCCAGCAGTTTCATCAAGTGTCTTCACCATCTCATCACTGCGATATTCGAGCCTTACGAAATTCCAAACAGTTGATCAATCGCAGTAACACTACAAGATTTGTAGAATTCTTGAAGTAAAAGAGAGGGAAACAGTCTAGAGAGAGCGAGAGAGAGAGATCAGTGATCAGAGTTATCTACAGTTACGTACTAGTGTATGCGGAATAGCTACAATTTTTCAGTATTCTCAGAAAAGATATAACTGGGCAATTGCTGCTGCTGCAAGATGGGTTGCTCCGACGTAATTGCATTACTGCGCCTGCAACCCACTAGTCAAGCTAGTACTAGTTTGTTGCTGCTTGTACTGCTGTTGGCTGCTCATTTGGTAACGTTGATGAATTGCCAGTCTGATTCTGAATTTGGCACCTTCAATTACGACCCCGTCGACGAAGCAGCCCTTGATCAGCAGCAATCTGATTCGGGCGCAATTAAGGGTGTTGCGTTTGCAGCGCAGACTCCTAGTGACAATTATATTGACGATACTATTGCTTTTAGCTTCGCGGTTGAGTCGAGCACTGCCGGAGATCATGTTTACGACGAGGCGTCAGAGCTGCCTGTGCGTAATGCAGATCCCACCAGCTTCCCTGGCCAGGAGTACTACTCTTTCGCCGCCGAGGAAACCAGTTCAGCTGCAGGAGACGTCTTTCTCACAGGGGATAAGGCGCCGGTACTTTTCATTGATGAAATTCAGCTTGTCAATGCGACGTAAGCAGCTCCTATTTCTGATCCTACACTAGTGCATGGACTCTATGGCATCATAACGTTCTACAAATCTGTCTCAGCAGAAGTACTTCTAGTTGAATGGAATGCAGCTTGTCGGTACCTACAGGATTTGCAATTGCAGATCATGCCGTAATATGGGAATTCAGTCTGTAAGATCTCTGGTGGCGGAATTACTGTTTGCAGTTTGCAATAACTTCTGATTTTGAACTGCCTGATCTCGTTGTTGCGGTAATTACTTGAGAATTAGTTGATCTTCTGATCTTCCAACAATATTGTCTCTGACTTGTTGTTGCAGTACCGGCGGTGGAGAATCATTTGATGCCGATCCAACAGTGTCTCTGAGAGCCGCATGGGGTGGCTGTGGAACCGGAAACCCTGTCGATGATTGCTGGCGATGCGATCCCAACTGGGCGTCGCATCGTCAAAGTCTGGCTAACTGTGCTATCGGTTTCGGCAGGAACGCCATCGGCGGTAAGAATGGAAGAATCTACGTGGTCACTTCTCCCGCTGATGACGATGTTGCGAACCCACGCCCTGGCACATTGCGATACGCCTTGACACGCTTAGAGCCTCTATGGAGTAAGTACTTACTTTCTCTGCCGCCCAGCGAGAAACCCATTCATCATCATTTCCATTCTAAAGCAGCTAGCTGCTCGGATTTGGACCACCTGCATCTGCAGCCAATTTTTTGCACTAGAGACACAGATTTGCAACCCATGAGTTCGTACATTTGCTTCAGAATTCAGAAGTACCCATTGTCCAGAAACTGATGATGATCAGTACTACTTGTTTCGGGGTCTTTCTCTGTCAGTCATCTTCGCACGGAGCATGACTATCCGGCTGAAGAACGAAGGCATGATGACGAGCTACAAGACACTCGACGGGCGAGGAGTGGTGGTCCACATCACTGGTGGTGCAGGCCTGACTCTTCAGTATGTGAATCACATCATCATCCACAACATCTACATTCACGACATCGTCGCAACCGGTCCTGCCAGGGTGATGAGCTCCGCGGCCCATGTGGGGGAACGCGGGAGAGCCGACGGGGATGCCATTAGCATCTTCACCGGCAACAACATCTGGATCGACCACTGCTTCTTGGCCAAAGCTGCCGATGGCTTGATCGACGCCATTCGGGGTTCTACTCTCATCACCATCTCCAACAACTACTTCATGAACCACGACAAGGTGCTGCACCAAATCCCATAGATTCAATTGGCAAAAAGTAGCAGCTGAAACAGCTCATCAACTCAGAGATCTCTAATAGACCAGCTAGCCACAGACTTGGTGATCACGTTCCTCATGAAATGCGCTAGCTGACAAATGGGTTATTCATGATCAGCAGTGAATTCATGTTGCTCGTCTCCTGTCACTGTTTGTAGGTGATGCTGATGGGAGCTCACCCTTCGGACACAATGGACAGGAATATGCAAGTCACCGTGGCGTTCAACAAGTTCGGCCCCGGACTCATTCAGCGTCTACCAAGGTTGGTGATCAGCACTGTTGTTACGATCCTTTTGTTTTCTGTATCCGTTTGGAGTCTGTTTTCTCTGAGGACAGATTGATTAAGAGATCTAAACCGAAGCTGCACGTCCTTCATATACATGATTTACACATGAAAGTGAGAAAATACTGCTGCAAATTGGGTTGTGCAGATGTAGATTCGGTCATTTCCACATCGTGAACAATGACTACACATCAGGATGGGGAATCTACGCAATGGGAGGCAGTGAGGCTCCCACCATTCTTAGCGAGGGCAATCACTTCTATCCTGCCGGAGGACCAAAGCAAGTGACCAAACGCATCAGTGACGGCGGATCCAGTTACGGAGGCCCAAATCGTTGGAACTGGAAGTCGGTTGGTGATGTGTTTCTTGGAGGCTCCTACTTCCTACAATCGGGAGCAACTTCTGCTGCCTCTCCCTTGTACGCCAAAGCCTTCAGCTTCACAGCTCGTCCAGGAAGCCTTGTTCCACAAATGACTAGTGGCGCTGGTCCTCTCGTCTGTGGATCTGGACGCCATTGCTAGCTAGCACCCAATACACAATTTCATCAGCCAAATTCTTCACACCCAAATAATTTTCCTGCATCATACATGCATGTAGTCCAGCTTAATCTATATATATACGATAGCTTGCTGTGGCGTCGCGGCACGATGGTAGAAGAAGTTGATAAGCTGCCGCCCGCAAGCAGATATGAATTCTCTTCGACGAGCACCTTTTTTTGTCGTGGCTGCGCTAATGAGATCGCAGCCCACAGAAGTGTGCTTCAATTCTGTTAAATAGAACTACTCGATTACTAGACTTGCTGCTGGTCCTTTAGAACTGGTCTGTTTCTGCTGATCTCTCATCTGATATCATCAATTCGGGCGATGAGCTCAATCTGAGCTCTATTAAGCTCACTCCTCATGTACTCAACTTGTGTGATTGTGCAAAAAAATGGCAAATAAAAGAAGAATTTAACCGATCCTCATGTACAATGTTTGATCCTCAAATTTGTGTCTTGAATCTGATTTTGCTTCTTCACGTGTTGGAGCAAGACAGAAACTGTGTTACCAAATGATGATACTAATTACGGTTGCCCCTCGTCACCCCCAAATTCTTGGAGGATCTTTTCATCATCATGTTGAGTTTCTTCTACATCTATTTGAGCAAGCAACCCAATCAATATTTCCTAAGGACTCATCAGATTCAGAGCTTGAAAGATTTCCATTAGAATTCTATAAGCTAAACAAAAGGGTGACACAAACTTGTCTTCATCTCCTTTGAGAATCATGCATCTCAGCTTCTAGCTACAAAAAGGCATAATGATTTTCTTCCTCCTCATCTTGCAATTTAAGCATCATTGGAACTTGGGTGATGTCAATGCTATCAGGATTGAATTGCTTCAAAGGCCAACATCAATGTTCTCATTGACTTGGAAATTGCTCTAGGCACAAATACTAATATCTCCAATCCCTTTTTGGTTTGAACTTGATCCCATAAGGTCTAGTTCCTTTCACAAACTCCTTTTTTCAATGGTTTGAACATGCTCCCATATGGACCAATTCCTTTCATAAACTCAAGCAGTTACAATCTTGTGAAAGAATATGCAAGGCAACCATTTGCAATAGATAGGCATGTGTGCCTATTGGATTTCTCCAGCTACTAGATGGGTTTCAACATTGGGTCCTTGAGAAGAGCTCAACTTTGAACTACCAAACATATCCTTGTGAAAAAAATTGCAATTTAGTTCATGTACTTTCCAAATCCAACCCTATGTGTAACTTTGGTGCCATAGGACCATCAAATTTCATCCACATTGGATGGAAGATGAAAGCAATCACTTGGATGGGTTGATGAAACCATTTCCATCAATGAGACTTTTGTTACCCTAGCTCAAGGAGTATTGAGCAACAATGAAGTTTTCTACATTCATAAGAGCTTCACTAATCATGTTGAAAAACTCATACAACAACCCAATGGTACCCATCAAGTGTAGGATTGTCTACAATGGATGTAAATCTATGATTATTACTTGGGCATTTTTCTAGAATTCACAAGGAAGAATCGAAGTCTCAAAGTGGGAGCTTCTTGGGTTCTTGAATTAGTCCATTTAGACCATGCATTTGACACCAATATTTGAAGTTCAACTTTCACCAACCATTCTAAAATTAATAACATCATAGCACCTTGTCATTGTATATTACGATGGATTTTTATGAAAGTCATAGCGCTAGTTTTTCTAAGATTTTCATAGTATTATTACATTTATAATTTTAAATTCTTATCAGATTCAACAAAAAAAAATTCATTTATGTGACTTGCTAACACATGAAACCTTTTGACATTGAAGAAAACACAACAAAATAATTACTGGTCAGCCCTAATCTATGGATGAAATCACAATCTTGAAGCATCATAAATGAACTTGTAAACATATTAAAAGGAGCCATAAGGTGTGTGAATAGTATTTAAAATTCTAATTTTGTATCTTTGAAAAATCACAAAGGGAGCATAATAAATTTGATTGTCAAAATGTTTTTTGGAATAGGCTCCAATACTTGCAAAGTTTCAATGTTCAAAATTTGATGCAAATTGATGATGTTTCAAGAGATCATTTACATGTTCAAAATAATCATGGACATTTTTTTTTTTTCAAACCTCATTTTTCATTATCAAATGTACAACATTACTTTTCAAAATTGGAGAGGATTTTAATGTTAATGATTAATTTAGGAAAAATAATTGAAAATTTCTAAATTAATTTTTACAACACATTGAATGCATTTAATTCAAATGCACATTTGACCTTTAAAATTATGAGTTTTGAGAATGTGTCTTTAAGAAACATTATTCATTTTTATATGGTAAGGAGCATGGATGCATAATATAAATGATATAGTATCAAAATGTAATCAAATATATATATCTAACACATAATTGTAAACTAAATATGAAAATGAAAAATCTAAAATAATAAACCAACACATGAATGCCACATGTCAAATGCAATCCTTGCACTACTAGAAAATGTGTGGACAAAACACTACTTCATCCAACCACCCAACTCAACTTTGGGTAATCTTCACATGACACAAACCATTAAATGAGCAAATCTCACTAGAAACTCACCAAAGTGGTCATGCAATGGGAAGCAATGGTGGTTTAAGAACTTTTTACCCAAAATGCCTTCAGGCATGGTTGAAAATTTTCCATTCCACCTTTTCAAACTAGTTGGGTGGTTTTTCCTAATGGTCATTCCAACATTGTGCACAAGGTTAACTACTTTATAAGGTAGGTAGGTAACCACAATGTAATTTAAATGCCGCATGCCTAGCTTGGGTGGCTAATCATGTCCAAATGCCACATGTTTGTACTTAAGTTCGTAACCATTAAGTAAGTACATACAAACAAATACTAGGTAAATATTGATAGAAATATACCTAGGCTTAAGCTAAGTATACTTAGGTTTGTTTCACTAACCTAATGTAAGTATGATCTAATTAGATATAATTAAGTTATACTTAGGCTAAGTAGAATAAGATATGTACGTATTGTATGTATATTGTAGCCTATATTTAAGCTAGGTATGTTGTAATCTATACATAGGCTAAATATATCATAGCCTATGTACTAAGGCTATGTATACGATTTTTTATGTACCTACCCAGGTACATATAATGATCTATACTTACTAATTAAATGTAACTAGCCAAGGTATAACCTAACTTATATGCACATTATTTATACATACTTAGGTTATAGGTACTTAATTTATATGTACATAGCCTTTACATACCTACTTTATACGCACCTAACCCTACATATAAGTTACGCTACTTAAATACCTTACCCTACCTTGCCTATACCCTATATATACCCTAGCCCTATGTATATATTGTACACTACGTAAATACTCTAGTTTATGTATGTAAGTTTAAGTGAATATTTTAAATACACTACCCCACATACCTTATTTATACCATACCTTTTATACCCTACATATGTACCTTACCCAACCTACCTATGTTTTTTCTTATACCTTAGCCTTACATATAGGTTGCACTACTTAAATACCCTACCTTACATATGTAGGGTAAGTGAATACTTTCAATACTTAAATATATTGCCCTAAACCCTACCCTAATTTACTTATACTATACCTTAAATACTTTAAATTACATACCATATCTATACCTTACCCTACCTATACCCTATGTTAAATAATACCCTACCAAACATACATAAGCTAAGTGACTTAATTTTGAATATATGTATTACCTATTATAACTTATATAACTCCCATTATTTACCTAGGTATAATTAACTAACAACACCTACTTGTTAAGTTAGGTACCTACAATCAAACCTACAATAAGTTACTAGTTGGTGACCTAATTATTTATCTAAAATACATTAATTAGTGTCTAACTAAGCAATTAAATATTAATTATTACAAATACATTATTACCAATATAAAATCAATTAGGTCAAATTTGTAAAATTAGTTACAATATGTAACTATTAATCAACAATATAGTTCACTATAATTATATTGATATTTTATATAATTTAAAGATTTATAATATGGTTGCAATTATTAGTTGCAATATATAACTAGATATTAACTATTAATAATTAACATACCTATTTACTTACCTCTTTATCTATTTATTTACTTCATTAATGTGTATTACATAATTACTTAGGGATAATGTTGTATAAACTAAAAGGCTTTAGAGTTGTATAGATATGAGAATGTTTCTCCTTCACAAAAATTATCCCATATTGTTTGTCATCCTTTCCAAATTATGAAAAATATAAATGGAAACACTCCAAACATCCAAGACATAAGAAGTATTCAAAAAAGGAGGGCCACTTGGGATAAACTAATCAAAATGGTTCAACTTAAAGGTCAAATTCAAAATAAAATAAGATTTTCCTACCTAGGTGGCCTAAGTGTAAGTTTAATTTAGGTGGCATACATCTAGGCCTAATCTAGTGGCCTAGCTTTAGGTGCAACCTAGGCAAGGACATAGCATAGGTTCCTAGAATAGCCCTAGGTTACCTAAGCCTACTTTAAGCTCCTAGACTTGGGCCAGTTGCCTAGGCATTAGATTTTAGGTTCCTAGACCTAGGCTTAAATGCCTAGGCTTAAAGCTTTAGGTTCCTAAACCTAGGTACCTAATTTTAAGCCTAGTTTAGGTTTAACCTCTAGGTCATTTAGGTTTTAGCAACATGGCATAGCCTAAATGGTTAATGTCTAAATGTCATGCCATCTAGCTTAGGTGGCTAATGTTTAAATGTCACGTGACCAATCTCTAAATGCCACGTGGCCAATGTTTAAATGTCACATGGGACTTGACCAATCAAAACTATGTTTAACCAATCAAATAGGGTTTGACCAATCACTTTAATGACCATCACACAAAACCACCCATAGAACCATTAATGAATACACATGTTGCCTGAACACCTTAAAAAAACCCGAAAAAAAATATTATGAAGCAATTTATAGTGCCTTAAATACTTGAAAACAAAATGGCATTGTTGAGGGAAAAAATAGAACATTGGTCAAAAGTGTTTGGCCTAGATGTTGAGCCATGCAAATTTATTTGATGGTTTAATGGTTAAACAATTGGTACAACCTATTTTCTTCAAAATGCAATATTCACCTTAAACCAAAAATATACTATGCCATATGAAACTTGGCACAATGTTCAAATGGATGTGAGAAATTTAAAAATATTTGGTTGCCCTGCATATGTTCATATCCCTATTGAGCTACATCATAAATTGGATATGAAATCCCATGGATGCATTTTCTTGGGAAATGGGGAAACTGAAAGATTATGACAAAACCAAGAAAATAGTCATTTTTCAAAAAGACATTCTACATCTCTAGTCAAATGGAACATATGTAAACCTTTATTTGTAGTACCAAAAATCTAATGAAATGGAACTTATGTCTATTTTGATGATAAAAAATCTAGTCAAATGGAACATATATGGATGGCTAAAAGTGATGGTAACAATATAACCCTACTACATTGTAAAAAATTTCATGGTTTCTTATCCAAATAAATTACTTTGGACCCTTTTAGGCTACCTAATACATGCCTAGGTTAGGCTATCTATGTATACATAGGTTTGTATTAAATTATCTATATACATGCTAGCCTAAGTATGTAGGTGGTTTAGGTTAGTTACCTACCTACCTAGGTAGCTTAGTTTATGTATATAAGTAGTTTAGCCTAGGTTAATATGCTAGGCACTTATATATACTTAAATTTAAGTAATCTAGGTATGGTTTATAAGCTAAGGTAGGCTACTTATATATTTAGGCTAAATTATTAGTTAATTACATAGTTACATATCTAAGGTATAATAATTAATGTGTAACTAATTAACTAAACATTAGTTGTATTGTAATTAACTCCTACATTGAACTAATTAATGTACCTATTTATTTACCACCTTACCTACCTATCTACCTAATTGATATACCTACTTCCATAATTACATTATGTTGTATAAAATAAAAGTTTTTAATGTTAAATGGGATAGGGAATTATTTTCTTTCCCAAAAGTTTATCCAATATTGTTTGTAATTCTTTTAAACAAATGTAAACAATATAAATGGGTGCACTACAACCATCCAAAAAAATATGAAACATATTTTTTAAATGCCATTTGGGATGAGTTTCAAAGAAGTTCAACCTTAAAGGTTACATTCAAAATGAAATAGGATTTTCTTAATTTGGTGCCATGTGCCCTAGGTCTAGGATTAGCCTAGGTGGCAATGTTTTTTTCATTTGTGCAAAATAGCCAATGGAGCCACATTTGAAATGCATGTGGTGTAAATTTAGTTTAATTATCATATGTTGGAAGTTGTATCTAGCCCCATTGGCAAATTAGTTATCTCAATATGGCTACCACTTAAAATGTAAAGGTGAAAAATCAAGTATATATGTACTCCAAATTTATAGGTGAAATTTTTTGGTTATACTTGGAATTAAGTTTGAACTTTTTGGCTACTGTGATATTGCAATTAAAGTTGTTTCTAAGGTGATGTGTTTAAAAAAATTCTCTGAATCTCAAAACTAGTTTTGACAAATTATGATATTGCACACAAGAAACACATACAAATGAACCTAGCCTAATAAACAAAAACATTTGTGGGCAAATTGAACCCCTTTGGTCATTCCAACCTCAGTGACCTATAAAACCACAAGTTAATACCTAATTACAACACATGCAAAGATAAACCAAATTGGCATTATGGAACGAAGTTGTGAGGCTTTCTACCTTGGTAAATTTAGCCCAACAATTGCACAAAGCATACTACCTTGCCATTGTAACAATATTGGTTCAAGGACAAAACTTTTACTACACAAAATCTTGATTCCCCAAGAAAATGAAAATGCACACTACATTTATACAAGAAAAGTTAACAACATATGAAAAAAATACCAACAATGAATGAACTATTAAATAGAATATGAAAAAAACCCTTTAAGCAATGAACCCTTCAATGACACCCATAGAATTGCATGATATATACCTTCAATGCATATTGATACCCTCCCCTATAATAGGGAATTTGTAATCATTGAACATCAATTGATTGAAGATCACAAAAAAACACAAACAATTGCAATCATGATAGGTCTCATCGACATTTGATGAAGAATCAAGTAGATCACACCATGGATGTTCTTGGGATTTTGAGGGTTGTCATGCATGTGGAGTCCTTGGCAAACCCCATCAAATTCAAAAGCAATAAAAGCATCACACCAAGTTTATAGTTGATAAAAGACTAGCAATCATAATGCACAATGCACACAATGCTTACAACAAACGTTCAAGAATGCACATTGCAATGAATCATAAGGGTGCCTTGAGGCCTCAATACCATCAACTAAAATATTGAGTTTAACACAAGTACTCCCCTTCGCTAGCAGGAGGCTTGAGACAAACATCCATGCCAAGTCCAAAGGAAGAAAGATTTTGTTGTTAAAATGCAGTCTTGATCTCACGTTGCACATCGAATTATCCATTATATTGAAAACTTAAACATTGGTGAGTATGAACAAAACCTCAAGCTTTTTAACAATATTGCATTGTTTGGAGGAAGGAACTAATAACACTACAAAAAAGACATGTCATTTGCACTATTAAATTGAGACTAAGATACTTAGAAAGTCATTATTACTTGACTAACATGATTAATTTGGTTTCTTTTGAATAACTCAGAAAATATTATTATTTATTTTGATTAAGTTCAATTTTTGTTTTAATCAAAATGGACATTACAAGCAACAAATGGACCATGGGGGATATCATCTGGAAATCACATGTGCAATGTGGAAATCATGGCTAGCATCATGACTAAATTTAGGTATTAAAATATAACAAAAATGATGACTTGTCATCATGTATGATTAATTATTGTGACTAAAACATGCTACTTTTGTGGTCTTATGTGGCATAATGTATATAATTCCTTTACTTTTTAATTAAATGTAATTACGAATTTAAAAACATGAAATTATATAATCAACTTATAATTGTGTACTCCACATATGAAATTAAATTAATTTCATAATGAAAATACATAAACCTAATATTGTAATTAAAGATATCACATTGGAAATGTTTACACAAAATTTTTAAATTACTATCATGTCTTTACATTTGAAATAAAACCATTACTTATAAATGAAATTTAATTAATTTGAAAATTATATGCCTGTGAAAGTGATCACAAATTTTCATGTGTAGAATTAATTCCATTTAAATATTAATAGATCAAATAAAAGTATGTTGTATTTGCATTTATGGCCCAAATAAAATTATGACATTTGAGAAAACTAGATTATATAAACAAATAAAGTGTAATTAGAGAAAATCAGAATTATATGTGATTTAAATGGATTTAAACCCCAATCAAGATTTTTAAATTATATTTGAATGTTTCAAACAAATATTAAACCTATAATAATTTATTTTTCATTAAGTACTTAATTCATTACAAAATCCAATCTAATTGTGAAAATAAATAGTGAAGTAAATTAAGTAATGAAATGAAAGTAGGTAGGTAATTTAAAGGTAGGTAGTTTAAGTGAATTATAGGTAGGTATTACCTACTTGCCTACCTACCTACTTAATAATCAAACACTCTTGCTACTTAGCTACATATGAAATTAACTTCATTATGAACTTAAATAATTATATTATAGCATTTTAATGTTCAAAATTCAAAAATACATGTGATTCTATTTATGTGATTATAAAAGTTGTCACCATGAAAAGCGGTAGTCAAATGATTAAAGACTTGTCATATATGGCCATGTAAGTGAGGGTTCAAATCTCACTCTTGGCATCTTATGATTGTGACTAAAGTTAATAATGATGACATGGCAAGAAAAAATGATACATATACAAATAATGTTGACAATGTGTAATGGGTTCAACTAACTATCAATAGTCCTACCCAAAAAAAACCCATACACAACAAGTTTTCTTTGCAATTTATAGAATGAAAATATTATTAAAAATATAAGCATTACAATGACCCATTGAAAATTTTGACATTACTTTTATTTCAATCATGTTTTTTTTTTAAAATATATTTTACAACCACATAAATTAACAAGTCGGTCAAAAAAGACATGACGTATTCTAGTCATTTGAAAATGGTTGATATACTAGCTACTTACTACCTATCATAAATTATTAGTATTTTTTTATTAAATTCAAATGTGTTCAAAGTCCATTTTGACTTCAATTTCAATCAAAAAAAGACAAGGAACATGACACAATTTGTTAGTGTAAAAAGGCTTTAGGGTTTAAAGTTTAAAGTTGTGTGAAAGCAAATGCTCCACAACTCCTTGGTGACATTACATCATTTGAAGGAAAGAAATTTTGGTGAAAGCAATAAAAAAACAAGAGCTCACTTTAGCAAATTCCTACAACCATTGTGTGAAACACTCCAACAAAAAAAGATTTGACATTTTCACAAATGGGCTCTTTGGACAACAAACTTTTTTGCTTCTTAGCAAGATTGACTGATGTCCCCATTAGTTTTTACCAACTAGCAAATCATTACTACTAGCAAATCAATATCAATGTCATGGTATTTTTTGGCCCATTTCCTCTAGTAATGGATGTATTTTGATGAATTTAAATGATTTGTCGCCCCTTTTTTTTCTAGTAACTACATTTCTTTTAAAGTAGAAATCTAATTATAATTCATCAAAAAAAGAAATTGCTAAGTGACCTAGGTTTAAGCCTACCCTAGTTGTTACATAGGCTATTGGGCCTAGGTGCCATGTGGCCTAGGCCTCACCTACATTATTAAAATTCTTAGTTTAATTTATTAGTTTAACTAACCAAAAACTACCCAAAATGAATAAGTGTCATAAAACCCAAATCATCACTTTGGACAAGTCAATTTGAACATGTGCATTATGACTAGGGTGATCTTTTTTATTGATATAATTGTGGACCATTTGACTAGTCATTTTGACAAGCAAAAGGGGTGATCATTTTGGCTAATGAACTTGGTGGTAATTTTGGCTAGTGGATTGATCATTTTGATTATCAAATTTTTACCCAAATAAAATCATTTTTAAAAAGTAATATTAAAATATGGTAGGTAGGTCAGTAGATAGACTATATGTTGTAAAAAGGCAATTAGGTATGTGGTAGTTTAGCCTAACCTATCTCATTTAACCTCTTAATGAAACACATAAGTTGCAAGTATTAAAAATTGAACCTTTCGCCTTCACAAATATAAACCAAATTTATACCAAAAGATCACACCTTCATATGATAACAATTTTTGTCAAGTTTTTTATTTTTGATCTTGTCAACCGCATTAAATTTATGCAAGTAAATAAGAACGTTAAATAATTAGTAGGTAGGTAAGTAGGTTGTAGGATGATAGGTAGGTAGGTAGGTAGGTAATAGGTAGACTTGGGTAGGTTGTAGGATGGTAGGTGGGAGGTAAGAGGTGGTAAGTAGGTAATGTAATGATAAGTAGTAATAGGTTGGTAAATTAAGTAGGAGATAAGAATAGGTAAATTATAGGATGGAAGGATGATAGATAGGTAGGCCTAAGCTACCTACCTACCTACCTAACTTATTAATTAACATAAGATGTTCCATTTGACTAAAATACCATTGGCCATCTTAATGAAGGATGTCATTTGTATTTGTCCTATTTGATTAAATGTCCCACTTGATTAAAAAATCATTGGCCATCTTGACTAAGGGTTGTCATTTTTTTTTGTTCAATTTGACTAGATGTCCCACTTGACTAAAAGTCATTCGCCATTTGACCAAGGTGTTCAATTTTTGTCCAACTTGACAAGATTACAATTTGACACATAATCAAAAAAGTCACTTTAATCAAATTGACTAATTGAAAAATACACATGTCATGCAAACCTTGGGCTTCTAATCAAAATGTGCATGTCCACTAGTAAAAAAATGACTAATCAATCAACTTAGACCATTTGTAAAACCAAAAATTCTAATAGTGTTAGGTGCCAGTGGTTAACACTAGGCCTAAGTGGCTTATGTCAAGGCTTGAGTCATATGAATAGCCTTGACTAATTAATGAGGCAACATGGGATTAGTCAAAAAGTCTTGAAACCATGTTGAATAACAATGCTTAACTAATGTTTTTACATTGTAACATTGTGTTGAAAAACATTGGTTATGGGTTTTAAAACATGTTGAAAAATATTTTATATTCATTGAATTATTTTCAACCTTATCCAAACATTAGATCGATATATGAAAATGGTTATTGTAAAAATACAACACACATTTTTAACATTAACTTAGTTTATGAAACTTGTAATGATTTTTAAAACATATTAATTTCATGTAAATTGGCTCCTAATAATGTGACTATGCCGTGAATTCCTTGTGAATTTAATTAATTAATCAATTAGTTGGTTAAAATTAAAATGAGACCTTTTTTATTATTTTTTTTGGTAGAAAAACCATTTCTTTAGTTTCTTAATGGTGAATTTGAAAAAAAACGTTGTTTCAACCTTTCTTGTTTTACTCATCGTTCAACTAACGGGGTTTTCACAAATACCAAATCCGCCTCATTCAAAAAACCCATAACATAATCCAAATGAAAAACTCATTGTACCAAACACACCAATGACAACCCATGAAGCTCACCATTTTTGAAATTCTCTTCAATCATCATCACAAAGTGGCCTTCACCAACATAAATTGCCAGCTCAATCACAAGTCATCTTTTAAATCAATTTGGTTAAACTCAAAACCATAAGACGGTCAACTTGAATTTCTAAGTTGAATCCCAAAAACTATTGCATTAAAGTAGCACAAAATTCAAAGTTTTACCAAAAAATGCAAATATGTAGTGCTATTCATTATCATTTTCTTTGAAAACAAATTGATAGAAAGACTATTCAATTATTTTATTGCAATACCAAGAAATGATTACAAATTTATTGACCACAACCTTACTTTGCCCAAAACACGAATTCTATGTACTTAACCATGGATTTCACCTTGTTGAAAAAATGAATTTATGAATCTCAACTTTAGAGGGATGCAAGAGATGTAGATGGCTGAAGTCTTGCTTCATTATTTCATCCAAATTACTTTTTGCATTTAGAGATTGTATCTAATAGGCATGACGCTTGAAACTTTGTCTTCTTAGATCCTTACTATATAGCAATAATAAGGTTCTGAAAAAAGTCAAGTTAATGAATAACATACACTTAGCTTTGAATCTTGTAAAATCCAAATATTTTAAACCCTACTTACTCCTCAAAAGTGGGAGGGATCCTATTCCTAGAATGTACTTACAAGGTACAATCTAACTTTGCAAGCTTTAGAGTTCCTGTTTTGGTTGAAGTTTTTAACTTAACCATAGAGGATAGGCTTGTCCTTATACATCATTGAATTCTAACTCTACTTAATGACAAATATATGCCAATGTTGGGGGCCATCAAAGATCTGAAAGAGCAGCTATCCATTCATCGCAAATTGACAGATCGGAACAGAAACGAAGTTCTAAGTTCACTCCAAACAAGGTTCAGTTTTGTCCATTTTCCCGTCAAGTAAGGTTTGTCATAAGCTATCATAAGCTAAGGGAGAATCATGAACCGATGAGTAAAGCATGGTTGTGTATCTTTGGTCACTTGACAAAGTTTCAATTAGGAGAGGTCTCAAGAACATTGCATTGTTGTTGGATTGACAATGAAAGTGTTATCAACATGTTGTTAGAGTTTGTTGGTACAGCTCCCATTCTCTTGACTATAGACTAGCTCTTGAGAGTTGAGGATTCAAACCTTCTAGGCTGGTATACTGTGAGCCATGAATGTAGTAGCAACATTGCAATATTATATAACACATGTACTCAAATTTACTCAAATATTCTCACAAAAACTCGGTTTCTTAAATTTTACCCCCTAGAGCATACATGTCATGCTTTGATTGATGTTTGAGATGATTTGAAGGAAGGAGAAAATAATGCCCCATAGAACAACAACAATTCATAAGGCAAATTCACATGCTAAGAGCATTTTGATGCCATCACGTGCTGATTCATAAGACAAATTCACAAGCTAAGAGCATTTGATGCCATCATCTATTGATTAATAAGATAAATTCACAAGCTAAGAGCATTGCATGCCATTGTCATGTATTGTTCATTACATTTAAGATTTTTGTGGGACCTGGGTGTGGCTAATTTGTGCATGGATGATCGACTAGCTGATTTGGAAGATCTTGACATTGTCAATGAGGCAGCCATAATTGATGGACAAGCTCTCAAATTCCAAAGTAGTTAGAACACTCAACCCTACAATGGTAAACATTTCAGTAGACCAACTTATGTAGGATGGTGTGTCAGTGATGTTGAAGATTGGAACATGAATACCTTGGTCTACAAGCTGCCCATTCATATACACCGAGTGTTGCATTGAGATGTCTGCTTCATTGAAATCGGCATCAGGATCCCTGGCCATATCAAAGGTCACATTGTACAACACATCCAAAGCAGGTATGAAATTCAGAATTGTTTGAATTGCTCCTTGAGACGTGTTGTCATACCCAGGCATGTTCAAATGCAGGCAACAAAGACTAAGGGGATCTGAAGGTGCAGGCAAATAGACATTGTTGGTAAGGAGTTGTACTCCATTTTGTATCACCCTCCAGTCAGCAATTCCTGTTGGGTTCAGTGAAGTTGTGTAGTTGACAGGGAAGTCACTATCATCGTTAATCATCACATCAGGCTCACTGCTGTCTTCTGCAAGTTCAAAATTTCCATTGGAAAGTGGCATTTGTTGCTCCTGCCCTTTTGCTGTCATTTCTAGCCAGCCATTCATCATCATCAACAGAAGCAGAAATCTCACACGGTGTGACATCATGCCACTTGATGGCAGTTTCTTCTGCTGCTATTTGTTTCTCCTATCTCTCAAATGATTTGAGCTTCCTCCTTGTTCAGTTCTGATCTTGCTCCAAGGTCTGCATCAAATGCAAATAAGAAAGAGGAAAGAAGATCCAGGGCTTTGAATCAATGGCTTACTCTGATGGACATAATAAGAATGGAAGAATGATCATCAGTGCTCCTGGCTGCTTCTCTGGATTTCCTCTCACAGAACACAATTTCCACTGCCATCCAACACTTTGCACAAGATGGGTCTTCAAAGAAGATTGGTCTCCCACTTCACACAAGATTGGCTGCCTTCACCTCAAAGCTTCCTGTGAAATCTGGGGGCATCTCTGAATTTCTTCCTTGATGATTGTGAAGACCTTCTACCACTCCATCATGTGAAGTGTTGGATCATCAGTGCTCCTGGCTGCTTCTCTCGATTTCATCTTGCATAACACAATGCTGCCATCCAACACTTCACATGAGATGGGTCTTCACAGAACATTGGTCTCCACACTTCACACAAGATTGGCTGCCTTCACCTCAAAGCTTCCTGTGAAATCTGCAGATTTCTCTGAATATCTTCCTTGATGATTGTGAAGACCTTCTCCAGCACACCTGCTAGCCTATTTCTCTGTGTTGAATTTGACACAATCTGATCTGCATATAGGTTTTCCTTCCAAACCTTGAAACAGATGAACCAACTGTTGGGATCACCCCAACTGTATCCTTGAACTGCACTAAACTGCTCTTTGTCACTAGACAGTAGGCAAAGTTGCAAAGATGCACTTCATTTCCTAAGTCCCACCCTTCCATGTAAACTTTCTTCACTAAACATCTTTAAACTCCCTGTTGTGCATTGTGCAATGCACATCACCTTTGTTGCCACAAGGAAACTTGGGACCACTTCTGCACTGTTTCTTGCATGATTTAATACAAAAAAAAGGGAAGAGTTCCGAGTATGCAATGAGTCCAGCTCCTGGAAAGAGCGAATCAGAAATTTACTGGAGGAAACAAGGGGAGATAGACTTCACACATTGGTCTTGTTGAGCTAGGTTGTGACTGGTGATGTCTTGCAATGAAGATTGCAATCCTTGCCTTTGCAGCAGGTATCCCTCCTTGCATGTATGGCAACAGGCCTCTTACTACTCTACTTCATGGCTATCTTCTTGCAGGTACCTCCAATATTTCCAAGAGTTTGTTTAACCAGTCCAAGGGAAGTATATCAAGATGTGCAGTGAGGTATTAAGATATGCACCTATGGCTTTCCGCTGCAATCAGCACCTGTTTTCATCACTTATAGAAAGTGCTTTGCCAACTGTTTGAGTGAACTCAATTCTCCCAAGATACTGTGATAAGACATTGCCCTCCCCCCAGGGCTTTTTGGATCCTTCTGTATGCATTGCTCAAGTATGATGCTGTGTCGATGCAAAACTTTTTGTCAATTTTACATAGATTCAATGGGATCAGGTGGATGCATATGGGAACATAAGTCAACAATTGATGTAAGTGCTTCATCCTAGATTGCAAACAAGAGATCATGATCTCATTGCAAATATTTGAGATCAAGATATTAGCATCTTTTTAAATTGAAGTTTCAATGTTGCCAGGATTTTCAAGGTTGGATCTTTTAAACCACATAACTTAACATTGGTGCTTGGAGGACTGGTATCCCAAAAGCAACAGGAAGAGTCTAGCCTTAGAATAGCAAGTGAGGCAGAAAATGCAGATCTAATAAACCTTCTCATCTCTAGTGCCTGGATTTGATTGGGATAAGTTATTCCTTGAGTTGTAGAACAAACTCTCTGAGCATTTGCATCATGCATCTTCTTCAGCATTAGATGGCTCTTCTTGAAGGCATGGTGGCAGATCTTGATGATTCGCAAATTCTGATATCAACCTGGAGCAAAAAGAAAGGAAACGATGCACGGGTGGAATTTTGTTGCACACCCAAGATTGTCAAATCCTCCATCTCTCTCACTCACTCTGCGGATGCAGGGCACTCCACATGTACAATGTTTATCCATTCCACCAGCGAGTTCTTGTCTGAGTATTGGTGCCTGGCATCCCACCCATTTTCTACAAATCAGATGTGTATGCTGCTGTGTCTTAGTAGGTATTCAGAGTGTAATAATGTTTGACATGTGGAGGTGATGGGTGGAGTGGATCAATGACAAATACAGGGACCAAGTGCAATTTTGGTGAGTCCTTGTGCTTTTGATTGAGTAAGGCCACAGGCATTACCAGAATCAGGTCCACCTTGGCTCCCCCTCGCATGTGCCCTTATTCCAGTATTGCCTTGGTGTTGTTACCCTACACATGTTTCCAGCATGACTGAAGGATCCACTTGGGCTTTACCATGCTAACCACTATGTGTTTCCAATTTAGTATGTTGAATACCTATTTATCATCCTTATGGATGATGTCATTTGAAGGGCAGAGCCGTTATGCAATGAGCCACTTTTTCACCTTAGAGCATCTCCACCCGTGCTCAGTTTGTGACTCCAGACAGTAAAATTTATTGTTAAAAAATCAAAATGTGCCGGTTTAGGTCAGGAAATTGGTTTATCTGCACCAACCGGTTTTAGGCACTGTCCTGGTTCTACCATTTGGAGAGATGATTTCTGAACTGCTTGTACTCTCTATTGTTGTTTCTTATAGCCACCTGTCCCACAATCACTTTAGCCTCAGTTCTGCAAAATTATCTTTGCTGCTGCATATTCTGTTTTTGTCCTTTTGTGGGCTTGAAAAGCATACAAAATGAATGGTAGTGCCATTATCATTCACCTCTCCTAAATAAATAAGTACCCTCAGTTTATGATGGTGGTATTAGCCCAGGCCAAAAATGATGACGAACAGTTTTGAAGATAAAAAATTTCATGCATACAATGGAAGGCTCAGCATGCCTTGATTTTTTTTCTTTTAAGTTTTGGGTGGGGGCGGGGAGGGGGACATTTTTTTTTTCATTTTTCCTTTGTTCCTAACATGTTCCCTTCAAGTTCTCACAGGGTTCCCACTAAGTTCCCTATGTGTTCCCCAAGGGTGTTCCCAATAGCACCTCGCTTTAATCCCATATGTTTTGCCCAAAGTCCTCCACTTCTCACCTATATAGGTGGGCCAAAGGGCGAATCACTGTCTCTTACTGTAGAATCTTCTATTTTAGGAAGCCTTCATAGTTTTAACTTTTTTTTGCAATTGGCCCATCAAATTGGCTCATTGGAAAAAAAAAAGTTGAACTTGTTAGGCACCCCTAACTAATTAATATGAAACTGAATAAGTACCCTGAATTAGATGAGGTGCCTCCCAAGTTCAATTTTTGTTTTTTGCAACAAACCACTTTGATTAACCCATCTCTCCATAAAAACAAAATTTTCTAAGCACTCCAATATAGAAGGTTCTACTATGAAGTATATGGTTTCTCGACTTTGGCCCAAGTATATAGGTGAAAGGAGGACAACATTTGCCAAAGCATATGGGATAAAAGTGAGGTACTATGGAGAACAATGTTGGGGAACACATTGGGAACCAGGGAAAAATGAAAAAAAAATCCTTCCCCCTGAAAAAAAGATTAAAAGGAAAAAAAAGTAAGGCACCCGGATTGCATGCTTGGGCCTTTCCATTGGCTGCATGAAATTTCTCTCCGTCACCATTTTTGGCCTGGGCTAATACCTCTGGCATAGAACACCTCAGGGAAAAGATGTGCCTTTTTTTTAAAGATGTTAAACTTGTCCTTGTTTACTTGGGTGCAATCGTGTACTATTTTTACACTTGCAGCACAAAATTCTCATGTTAACATGATGTAGGAGACTAATGATTTCTGAATGAATATAGGTGCAGCACTCAAACTTCACTTGAGAGGACATTATACAAACTGTCTGATGCTGTTGCAGCAGCAGCAGCAATTCTTCTCTTCTTCCATTGAATACCACTTCAGGAACCAAAGTGACATATAGTGGCGCAGAGACCTGTATTTCACGAGGCCAACAACCATCTGAGAAAGCTAAGTTATGTGACAAAACAAGCCCATGCAAATTTTTATACTCCTCATGTTGTTTGTGATGAGATTCAACACCAAGTAATGGATAGTTTGGGTTACAATGGTATTGCACACAAAATACTCATTGTTTGTTGGTTGATTCTCTACATATTTCCGGAGCACTCCATGTTGAAGATCAAAGAAAATCATCCATCCTATTTTAAGTTGTTTGTCTTATGACTTCTCTCTCAACTATGGGGAAATTTGAGCACAAAGTAATGATAATCTGGGTGTGGTATTCGCATGGATGTACCTGAAAAATTGTTGAAGAAAATGGTCATTGTTTGTTTTTTCAATTCTCTTTTGTATTTTCAGCACTACCGTGTTGAAAAAATCACAGACAACCTTATGTTATGATGTTGGGCCTTTGACTTCTCTTTGAAACTCAAGGAATCCGTGTTGAAAATCAGAGTGAATCTTATTTTGCAATGTTTTGAAGTCCTTTTGACTTGTCTCTGGGCCATGGAGAAACCGATGGCCAGTGCTTTCAACAATCTTACAGACTTTTTGTTACCTTATTACAATATTGTCCTTTTGTCTTCTTCTCTCCCAACAAACCAGAGATTGTACAATTTTTTTGCAACAATTTATCATAGTCAACCAACCTTCTTACCCGTCACTTGCTGGTTTGACAGTTGATTGATTGGAATATAAAAATTTTGTTACATCTTGAGATATTGGCTTCCAAGTCATAGTTCCTCCATTGGTTTCAGATACAACAACCCTAGTAGGCCACAAATAGAGTTGTAGAGATCCACGATTTCAGAATATCAATGGATCGCAATTGGGTTCGCTGCAATTGGGTTAGTTTGGAAAAGAGTGGGCTTCTGAAGGAAGATAAAGAAAAATAAGAATGAAAGTGAGTTTGAGTGTTCCAAACAACAACCCTTTTGTCCTTGTTTGACTTTGGTTCACAAGGGGTTCCTGTACCAACGTCAGATTATCCCATTCATGGAGGAGGACATCAAGTTGGCTTTCAACTATATGACATTTTTATCAACTTCACCAATTGGATGGCAACTATTTATGAAGTGTAGTGGCCCAATTATAAAGTGTCGTGGCCCAAACTCTCACTTGATTCGTAATAGTTTCGGCCTTTGTTTAGTTGAATTTCGGCCTTTGTTTAGTTGAATTTTGTTTGATTTTAATGATGATGATTTATTGGAGTTGGTTTACGTAGGACAATTATAAGATCTCGTAGTATTTTGTCTTATCAATTTTTTGCCTGAAATTTGTTTAGTTTATTTTCAACTAAAGAGACATGGAAAGGTGTTTTTTCAAATATGTGTTTTTTTTAAGTTTTTTTTTCTAACACCATATTCACAAATAGATTTTCAATATCTTTTTCATCAACTTGCATCTCAATTTATTTCAATAATTTGAATTCAATTCAATTAAATCTTAATCCAATTATTGAATTTAATTTAATTCAATTAGAATTCAATTCAAATCAAATCAAATTTACTCCAATTAAATCTAAATTCAATTCAAGGTGCATACAATAAAGTTGTCTTTAAAGTGATCCTTACTTCGGGCCTTACTCTGGTCCTCCTCATTCACTTTCCATTTTAAACTATTCATGAAGTCCATCAAAATGAGGATTATTTCTCAAATCTGAGCATGAACTCTCAAAAGTCATCAGCATAAATTATTTTTTAACTAAACTACAGCCTATCTAGGTCATAGTCACATGGATTAGGAGACTACCTAGGTAAAGGCTAATTAAATTAAAATCTACCCAACTCCCTACCTACCTATGGGTTACCCACCTACCTACTTATTGAATACCTACTTACTTACTCATAGGTTATTTACAAATCTACTTGCCCATGAGCTATCTATCTATACTTACCTACTCATGGGATACTTACCTACCTATCTTTTTACCCACCTATCTATATAGGATAGGGATGATGAAAGGGGGGCCTATATAAGATTTACCTAAAGGTCTATTTAGGACCTATCAAGGGGCCTATCTAAATTAGGGGATATCTAGGGGTTACTTAAGAAATTACATAAAACTTATTTAGGGAGTTATAAAAATATTTCTTAAATTAAGGGATACCTAAGGGTTATTTAAGGGGATTACCTAAATAACCTAAAAGACTACTTAGATTATGGGCTATCCAAGATAAGAGCTATTAAAAGCTTACATAGAGAGTTACATAAAGATTACTTAAGGATCTAAAATAATCCCCATTTAGCCTACATAACCCACATGTAACCCCCTCAATAACATTTAAATATTTTATAACCTAGATAATCCCCTAGATAATCCCCTAAATAGCCTTATGTAGTTCCCTTATATCCTTAGGTAGTCTCCTAAGTAAGCTCTATGTTGCTCCTTAATTAATCTTTAAATATTTCATAACATAAGTAAACACTTAGGAAAAAAAATAAATGGAAGCAAAACACAAACATAGGAAACATAAAAGAAAACTCAAATCATCCTAGGTTGAAGAGGAAATTTGAATTTCCTCATCTATTATTTTCCTTTGGCACAATTTCATCATGTATTTTGATTGTAGTCCTCAATGTCAAGGAAACCCAAGAATTTTTTCCTAGTTTTTACAATTTCTGGGAATAATTTTAATATCACTAAATATTTTCATTTGAATGAAATTTAATTTTCACAAAATTAATTCATTTTTTTCATCAATCAATTGATCGTCAATAATAGCATAGTAATGTGTAACCCAAGTTTTGTTTAGTGAAGTTTTGATCTTAAATTACTAGGAGATGCATGTTAGATCTAGGGTTGCAATTGGTGTATGTATTGTCACCTAGAGGAATGAAATTGTGAAATCAAGAAGGGTGTTATTGGGAGAATGTCCCCTATACAACAAGTAGAAAACATAAGTTTTATCAACTCATATTAACAAAATCATTTTATTTGGATATCTACAATTTATGTGCTCTTAAATTACCTATGTTTTTAGTTCCATAATTAAGATGAGAATTATTTTTAGAAAACTTATGAAGTTCCATGCGGGGCTTATCGTTGATTTAAGTTGTGGGTCCAACCCAAAGTTCTACCCATTTCATTTCTATTGGGCATTTTTGAATAGTTTGTAACAACATGCAAGCTTGAAATTTTGCAAATTATCAAAATGGGAAAATGTAATGTTTATCTTTCCCATTAGAATTCATCTACATAACTTGGAGTAGGCATACATGTGCTTTTACATCCAAGAGCTATTTTCAATGACATTGGTAAACATGCAACCTCCCAAAAAAGAAACTTTTTTCTTCCTAAGTTCATGACATGCATCATGCCTAGCATTGCAGGGTTTTTTTTTAAATTTCCTAGTGTCTACAAGTTGGCTACACATATGTTACGTGGAGGAGGCACTATTGACAACCAATGTGATTTTTTCATAAGTGAAGTTGGCACCTTGCATTATTTTGAATTAGGATCCTAGCACCTAAGAACAAAATTGGGTAGCATAAAATGGCCACATAGAAAATTGGGATGTGTAGTAAATGGGCTACATTGATTTCTCTCATGTAAAAAAATTGGCAATCCATTATGCATCCACATAGGTGAATTGGCAAACATGTCTAGATTTTTGTACAATATGTGATAATGCAATAGTTTTCAATTGATGATATATGTAGCAGTGAAATGTTTTTCAAGTCTAGCTAGTAGTGATTATGGTTACACAATTGCCTCATCAATTAGCATAAGTGCCTAATGAAAGAATATCAATGTCCAAATCTCCATATGTTGCATGTGTTGACTACATATTTACAAAATCTACAAGAATGTGTTGAGTGTATATTTACAAGACTTGGAAGAAGCATTGGCAAGGTACAAACCAATGTTGGTCAAATAACTGGATTGTCGGGTATGAATCAACAATTTTGAATCCAAGTATCTAAAAATATACCCAAACATGAGTTCACTTTTGGAAATTGGGTAGAATTGAAACCAAGAGGTTTCGTTGAAGTTTTGGAACCAGGGTTGAATTGACCTCCGATTTTAGAAGGTTTTAAAACTGGAATCAAACTCATGGTCCAATTCCAACTTGTGATTTTAAGCAAAATCGGATCAGGTTTTTGATAAAAACCTAGTCTAGTTCAAACTCCAAAATAAAGATTTAACATGGATTTTTTAAATTTAGGGAATTTATTTTTTTGTGCTTTGAGTTTTTTTCTTTGTTTGTTTAGCAACCTTTTTGTTTTTTCACATATGTGAATAATCCACTTGTGGTCCCCCAAGTGTGCAATCTCATTTCTTTTCTTCTCATGTGTGAATGCAAAAAAAAACCATTTGTAGGCTTGCTTTAGCACATATTTTTTCTCGAATATAAATATGTCAAATGCATATATCCAATGATATGAATCAAATATATTTTTTCAAATTTACATATTTCACATATATATAACATGTGATTTTTAGAATATAAGTTATGATAAATAATATACCAAGTTTTCCTACCCAGAGAGTATATCTAAGTAAAAATTATACTCACACAACATTGTTTAAACCTACTAGTCTAAAGCCCCAATCACACAATGTGTTAAATGCTTAATAAGTCCGTGTTTAAAAATTCTAGTTTTGTCACCAATTTCGAACACCAATGGTGTTACATGACATTAAAATCTAGGTGTCAACTAACATGGCAGTAGGTGTTACATGGGTGTTAAAACAATGGTAGGCCGATGGTAGGCTACCACCCAATCTTCAAATTTCATAAATTTTTAAAATAAGAAACAATGTTTCATAGCACCCCTCGAAAAGGGGTTTAACTCAGTGTTTGATACGCCCTTAGAAGTTCCCTATGCAAACTTCTTGATTACAACTTCCTTACATATTACAAACTTACCAAGCTTCATGTATAGGTTCTAACAAATTTTGTGTGAAATCTAGTTTTCATAAATTCATATAAAATTGCATGAATTTCATGTTATGGCTAATATGAATGATGTTTGTACATACTCAATATCTTAAATGGTCAAACAAATGAGACATTTTTTTTTGAATGACATACATAAATGTTCACATTTAATACACAAAATCCAAATAGTTTTATCCAAAATTACATCATGATAATTGCATGGATTTCGCTAAAATGTAAATCATACATACTTCACATAAAAATATCACAAGTAAAAAAGACATATTATTTATATTAAAATAATATGTATTTTTTTGTGTCATTTTTGCATTTTGAAACCCATGGATTTTGTACAAACACATTTTTTAGGATTTTCACACAGATTATATTAAAATTTCATGATATTATAAATTTGTGATGCATTCCTTATGAAAGTTTTTAGCATGCAAACGTTTTCATGTAAATATCTATGGTTTCATTAGTTCCCACATTGGTGCCATGAACTTCATAATCTTCTTGCCTTGTGATCTCTTCACCTCATGCTACACTTCACAATTAATGTTTTTTTCCTAATGAACTAAGGCAAAATTTCACCCTTCATCAAGTTGCAACAATCAACCAAAAAGGAAATGAGTCATATGTGGATTTTGCCACATCTAGTAGCAAATGAAATGTTGCTACTACCATATTACATCCAAACCACCACATTTCATCGCCAATCAAACATCCACTAGGGCAATTCAAAAATCCTTTCCATCACTACATTGCAATTAGGGTTCAAGGTTTAATCATCACTTGGCGGCTCTGTTATAACCTTTGGTCACTAGATTGTAACTATTCAATTGTTTCAATCGCTAGATTGTTGATCCACTAAGTGCATTTTGTTCACCAACATGTAGTTCAATCACACATGTAGAAATTGCCAAAACCCAATTCATTATTGCCCATGATTGTTAAAGATTTTATAATTTGGATTTTGAAGTCTTGAGGACCAATGTGCAAGATTTATGTTTGCTTGTGTAGGAAGTTGGAACTTGGTAGTACTAGGAAATGTGCACAGTGCATCGCATAATGTGCACCATTTAAACTAATGACTCCCATAACCTATTTTAAGTTTTGAAATGTTGTTCGATGTTACTCTTGAAAGTTAAAATGGCGACTCAGCTATTTCCTAACTCTCCCCATTCCAAGTTTTCATGTTTCTTGATATCTCAAAATGCCTTCTGATTTTGCAAATTATTTATGCCAATAGAAAATAACTTTTTAGATATTAGCATTATGAAACATGCATTAACTTAATTGTAAATGGATTTTTACAAATTTATTGGAATAGTCATTTTAGCTTTGAAGATATACAATCAAGCAAAATGTGGCACATAGATTTGATGGAGGCCATGATTTGTGATTCAAGTTGTTGGTGGTAGTTTTCCAATATTGAATTTCGATGCATCAATCAACCTTAAGCAAATGGACCATAGAAATAATGTCATTAAAAGGATTCAAAAATAAACTTCTATAAGCCTTCACCTTATTTTTTTGTGAAGTTCATCTCTTGAAATAAAATTTGACATTAAATTATTTGTCCAATGTTGAATAATTATTTTGTTAACTCTAGACTTGTTTTTTTTTTTTCTTATGCTTTTAAAAAATTTCATATATATATAGATATATATGTTGTTTGGAAGTCCTCTAGATTGGGTCAATTTCCATTCCTCATGTCCAAATGTCATCATCTATATTTCAATATTTCAATTCTTTGAAGAACCCATCAGTAACCTAACCACTTTATCTTGTGTTTGATTCCAATATGTTTCCAAGATTGTACACTAGTTATGATAGTGGGCCAAAATCACCACTTATTAGAGCATGGCCTCTTTCCCTTGATTATATAAGTTGTCTAGGTGAACCTTCCGACGCATCAAATGCTAATGCCATGCCTATAATGAATCTGGTAGAAACAAACATTAATGGCTGAATTCATATTCAAGCTTGTGCACCCCATACAACTAGTGAAATTCCAAGGAATTAATGATGGACATGGGATGGGGTTGAAATGAATTCAAAACTTCTTCAGTCGAGGAGATGGAGTTGACCAGCTCAAGTCAAAAAGGAGATTGAATACAAATGGTGTTGCTTAACTTATCATTATATTCTGAATTTGTGTTCCCCTTGGGTTTTGTGTTTCGATTTTAAAGTTTACTTACTCTATCCATGTTTTAACATGCCCTAGGTTTTGCAGTCACATTTCGGTGGTTCAATAGGGTCTTTGTTCTTGGGTTTTGTATTCAATTTCAAATTTTACATTTAGTTTTGAAGTGTAGTTCTAAGGCTTCAGTCGTAGTTTCGAACTTTGAATCATATACAAGGTCTATGTTACTTATTTTGAGTTTTGAGTTCAAGGGTTCCAATCTCATTTCAAATCCAAATCTTAAGTTTCATGTTTCATATTTCCTGTGTTTATGTTTTCACATTCCAAAGTTTAATTTCTTAGGTTTCGTTTTTTGGGTTTTGAGTTTCTTTGTTTCGAGGTCATGGGTATCTTGGTTTCAAATTCCTGGGTTCTTTGGTTTCAAGTTTTTATGTTCTTTTGTTTTGAGCTCTTGGGTTCTCTTGAAGTTCTTTAGTTTTGAATTTTTAGGTTTGGAGTTCTTGAGTTCCTTTGTTTCAAGTTCCTATATTTAAAGTTCTTGGGTCGAAGTTTTACATGTGTGAGAGTGTTGGATGAAATTAATGAATAATTTCCATTAGCCATGGGAGCCTAACTATTTTAGTTTTCGATTTTTGCGCAAGAGTAGAAATTTTGAATTTGTGTAAAAATTTTAAATGGCATTATCAAGTGGCAGGGGGATGATGCAAAGGGAGTTGAATCACATAAGAAATGTCGTTTGGGAGATGATTAAACAAATTGCATCATCGTTGGAGGAAGAAGAAGAAATAGATTTGGACTCAAAAAAAATTTACACACCACATTAGAGTCCATCAAAGCCCTTATCGCATGCAACCGAGGAATGAATGAAGGATGCTAACATTAAGCATTGTTGGACAACCATGGTTGGATTATCAACCAATTTATTCTTAATGAATGTGGTTTCCCAGAGGCAGAATGGTGCACACACTTGTTGGCTAATAGGTATTGTGTTCATTATTCACCTTTTACATGTTCAAAACATTGGTGACAACCATCTGGTAATAACAACATACCAAAAACAACGAAATGCTAAAGTTCCATCAATTGGCATACCACCAAAAGGAAAGTTGATTAGTAGCTCTGACTCTCCATTTTATCTTAGTAACAAGTTGCAGACCACTCATAACAATAAGAAATAAAAGTTTTTCTCATGACTCCTATTTCAAATATTGCTTTCAAACTAATAGCTTTGAAAGAATCCATAACAAGTACAACAAAACTAGCTATGATTGATGCATAGTTTAAGGTGATGCTTGAGTTGAGTTGAGTTTGATTGATGAGCCATAGCTTTAACTATCACTATCCACTATAGAATGGATCACTATTCCATGCATTTCTCATTTATGTTACCTTAAGGTTTCGGCCCATACCTCTTTACTAGGAAACATAGAAAATTACATTACTATTTGGGGCAAATATATAAAGTGTTCCGAAGTTTTGGTCTTTTTATTATCATTGTTATCACTTGCTATAACATGGTATGGGACCATGTTAGTAAATGTGCATCACATTTTATTTTCATGTGCATGTTTCTAGACTCATGGTCCTTTACAAGCATTCCGACTAATTAAAAATTATGTTTCATCGACAAAGTTGATGGCTTCTATTAGGTTTCATGCTCAAATCACATAGTTTGTAGGTTTTGAAGCAAAGGTTCACGGCATGTAGGTCTTTGGGTCAATGGACATAGTTTGTAGATTTCGGGGTAAGGTCCAGTGCATTTCAATTCATTTTATGTTTCAATGTTGATTTAATGACCGGCATGCAATATTTTAATCAACAAGTTTCATAAATTAATTTGCCGCAAGTTTCAGTGCCCATGTTTCCTTAGTTGTAAGTTTTAGTACATATTTTTTAGCAGTGTCTAATTAAATCAGTCATTCTTATTTTCATCCATATATTTCATGGAGCAAATTCATGTGTTTTAAGTTTTCATGTCTTGGTTTCGAAATTTATTTGGCTTATGTTTCTTTTTTTGTTTTATAAGTTTAATCTACGCAATGTATTATGTGTACTGTTGAAACTTGGTTAATGTTTCAATGAATTCATCTTCCATTTGTGTTTGTTGGCATGGAACATGTTTCAATTTATTTATTTCCCTATTGTATTGTTATATGGTTCTTCTCTATGAACATGTTTTGTAATGTTTCAATTAAAGTGTGTGAATAACACATTTCTTCTAGGTGAACATGTTTCATCATGTTTTGGTTAAGGTGTGTGAAGTTTTGATTAGGTTATAAACATTATTTGCTCACATTGGGAAGTTGAAGATGGGAGAGGAAGCCTCAACAGTACACATACTAACGCACCCCCAAGCTTATTGACAGATTCAATTACAAGTCCAAAAGTGAAGACAGTGGAAGGAAAAAGAGTTGGGGCACGTTTTTTGGCTTGCAACAATTGAAAGGTAAAGGGGCGTGCTAGAGCTCTGGGATGGGATTAAGACAAACGATAAGTTATTTAATTATTCACATGGACCTACACAAACCAAACAACAAATTGGTTAGTATAAAGTCGAAACATTTTTGGTGCATGGACAAACCATGAACAAACATAGACTCACAAAACTCACCATAGTTCGGACTTAAGGGAAGCCACCACCTTCCCTTTTATAGTATACTTTGTGCCTGGCCACGGGACCAACACCCAAATGTCATTTTGTTCCAGGACTCCCAAGTGAGAATCTCGAAATTCCCAAAATTAGGATTCTCGCTACTTTGGAGGCCCATAACTTTGCGTGAAAACCTCTGATTGAAGTGAGGTTTAAAGAAAAGTTGTAACCTTAGTTGAGAGCTTTCCTTTGTCGAGAGCTTTCCAATGGTATTGGCACACCACCTAAAAATAAGGAAATCGGGGTGATTCCCAACTTTTAGTGGTCATGAATCAAATTTGGCAATTTGACTTCCGGCCCTTCTTTTGGTCATAACTTATGTTTTAAATGCCTAAATGGGTCATGCAAGACCATTTTAGACATCTTCATTTTAAGAACTTTCCAATGATATAAAGAAGTTTCCAATTCAATCAGTTTTGACCCTTGTAATTGCCCTTTAAAAATTCGAGACTCCAACTCCCAAAGTGGGAGTTCACTTGGGAGTGTGAAGGTTCATTCCCTCACACTCTCCCACATTCTCGGGAGCATAAAATGTGACTCCCGAGCTTCCCTCTTGGCCTGCACCTTCGCAAGCCCTTGCCTTAGTCGTGAACCCAAGGCTAAGGTTGTGACACATACAAATTTTTTCCTACCTTCTCAACAACTTTGGTGGCATTCCTCCACTAAATGCAACCATTCTTTTGGTGTGTATTTCTCTTAAAAAACAACCTTATTTATCTTAACATTTTTTACGATCATGCTAAGTTCTTCGTCAACAAATTGCAATGACACCATGAAATCTTCTTTTGCTCTCCCAGTTAACAACAATTGTAAGGATTGTGAGGCTTTCCAGAAATATCACATTCATTAGCAATGCAATGAAAATAGTGCTCTCAAAGGTATGTAAAAAAAATACCTTTTAAGCTTGGCCTATTGCACGTTCCGAAAGTTATTCGACATGAACCCTCCAAAACATCGCAAAATTTCACCTCCAAGCTTTCTCACAAAAGAAAAACAAGTTATTCCAAGCCCTAACTGAAACATGAGTGAACCTTATCTATCATTTGAAATGTTCCTTAACACATGGCGCAATCAAAAAGAAATTTAACCTATTAAATGAAATAATAATGATATTAATTACCTAATTGTTCTTTTATGAGATTTGACAATCCCAATCGCCATCCAACAACCAAATTTTAGCAGCATTAGTTTTGTCATGTGGAAAACAAAATGCCGTTGATGTGTTGGGTTGTGTGCCAAAAGCCATGAAGTTAAGGTGTGAATTGGGGGGGGGGGGGGGGGTGGGGGGGGTTGAAAACAAGGCCCAAAAAATTGGGGATTTTGGGGGGCCAGGTTTTGGGGTTGGGGCCCGTGCCTTGGAATTTTAGGTCA
>Ga0116231_10000987_pt1 | contig 55692 bp, 39 predicted proteins | sample S1TSphgellanicum_2_FD_89695 | JGI IMG/M metagenome (GOLD analysis project Ga0116231, IMG submission 89695) | Host-associated microbial communities from peat moss isolated from Minnesota, USA - S1T2_Fd - Sphagnum magellanicum MG | ecosystem: Host-associated > Plants > Peat moss > Unclassified...
AAATTATTAAGTGTTTTTTTTTTTTTTTACTTTTATTTCTTTAATGTAGCGGGAAGTAAGCAAACAAAAAAAAGGAGTGTTATCAATAAAATTAAACCAAAAAACTGGAAAAAAAAAAAAAAAAAAAAAAAAAACCCTGTTCCCCATCAATGTCTCTCTTCTTTTTCCGGTTTTTTGTCAATTTTCTGATGCAACCAAAGTGGCAATTATCTGTACAAAAGATTTAAACCAGATTGTTACAAGCTAAATATGAAAATAATTTTTTTTCAACATCTTTCTATAATTTTGGCTACCTACTTGGTTGGATCATGTATCAAAGTCTGGGGATTTTTTCTTAAATTTTGGTCCAATTCTGAGTATTGAAAATCTCAAAAAGTACGAGGTTTTTTAGCATTTTTAGTTTTGCTATTTGGCTATTATATATAGCCAGCCAAAAAAAATGGCTGTTCCCCATAGGGATTGTATGTGGGCAAGAGTGAACCAGTGCACCAGGAAAGATGGATGGGTGGTAGCCTAAGTGGTCAAGAAACAGTTGTCTCTTGGATTCCAGTTCCCTAGCCAACCTACCATGGTAGTTAGCTCAATTGTTTTTACTACCTACCCTACTAGCAACATACAAGCAACTTGTAGGTTCCTAGTAGGTAGTAAAAGTGACCAACTTGACTTTTATTACCTACCTACTACCAATAGCAACCCTCTTTTTGCACCACTACCACTTGTGAGTTGGTCATAGGTAGGTAGTAAAAATGGGTTGTTAGCGGGTAAGTGATAAAAAACAACCTTTACGTATCTGTAAACCATCTACTTCTTTTAGTACTCACCTATTTTCCTACCTTTCTACCCATATATAAGACTTACTTCTCATAGAATGGGTTACCAAGGTGAAACCAGACATTAACTAAGTTGAGGTTCTTTTAGTACTTCTTTTAGTTCAGGACATTTAGACTACCTATGTGATGTTGCAGGTAACTAAAAAGTAGCAGGATTCAAAAAAAACTTTTTAGCTTTCTATGTGGCCTGTCGTCAAACCTGGCTAAACTCTCCTATGGATGGTTGCCAAAGTGATTACATCAAAAAATTGGAAAAAACTTTTGCCAAAAAAGTAAGGGAAAAAAAAAAGAAAAAAAAAGCTGAGTTTGCAACATTCAGACTCTTTGATCCTACAGGTAACTAAAAGGTAGTAGGATTAAAAAAAAACTATTTGGCCTGTAGTCAAACCTGGCTAAACTCTTCTATGGATGGTTGTCAATGTGATTACATCGAAAAATTTGAAGAAAGATTTGCCAAAAAAGTAAGAAAAAAAACTGAGTTTGCAACATTTAAACTCTACGATTGTACAAGTAGCTCAAAAGTAGCAGGATTTTTAAGAAAAATTATTTTCCTATCTATCCTATCGCCAAACCTGATTAAACAAATAGACAAACAAATAAATAAAAAACACTCAACAAGGGAACAAGAAAAGAAAAAAAAGAGAAAGGATTGAAGTCCAAACAAAAGACCACACCCCAAAGCGAAGCAGAACAGACAATGATTAAATCCTCTTACGGATGGTTACCAGTGTGACTACATCACAAAATTGAAAAGAAAAACACTGAACCTGAACCAGCTGGTCACCACATTCCAACTACTTGCTGGTTTTTTCACATATCTCTAGAAAGTAAGTTGTTACCATCAATGTGCAACAGCCAAAATCTGGGGGAAAAAATTAGTAATTTAGTGAAGTATTGCATTGGCATATGTTCAATTTGGTTTCCTGTGTTTGGGGGGCAGTGTTGGCCAGTTACTTATTGAATTTTGATTGGGTTATCAACCTGGTTATCATCCGGGTAAGTTATCAATCTTTAAAACACTAATCAATTTTATGATTAAAAAATTATATATATATATATATCGAACTTTGTACAAAGCCCTATAACCAGCTAATAATTGGTATGATAGCTGATGCCAGTTTATCAATTGATTATTTGATAACCTACCCTTATGCATAGTTGATGATTATTACCCAAGAATCTTGATAACCTGATCAACATTGAATTTTTTAAAAAATAACCTACCCCAGTGGTTATGAAAAAAATCAATAACCAACCAACACTGGTTTGGGGATGGACTGGTAAATGTTCTCATATAAGTCCATTGATGTTAGGTAACAAATGATGTCCAGGGCTTTCTTTTTCACTTGTGTGGTGCAGTAATATTGGCAACCATCCACAGACGGATCTAGCCAGATCTGGTTACATCTGTGCTATGGTGACAACCTTCACAAAACCAAAACAAAAGTCTGTCTCTAGTATTCTCTCCATGTGGAAAAAGAAAACACTCACAAGCTTCCCAATACCCAAAATAGGAAGAAAAATTGTAACCCTGCTGCTGCAGGAGCAGGCATTCTAAAATCTGGCAAATCCAATCCAAAAAAACTCATCCATGTGTATAGAGTCACGGCAATTCTGTAAGATGCCATTGACAATCTAAAATTTTCAACTTCTAGTTTCAAAACAAAAGTAGCTAAAAGGTAATTGATTTAGTTACATGTTTGTCAACTTTGCAGTGGAATGCGCATTAGGACATACAAGCCCTCAACTTTCAACTCAAGGGGTACAATTTTTAAAAACCATCTTGGGTATGATGACATAGATTTATCTAATTCACATCATCCATTGTTGAGATTTGTAGCTCCAAATTGGGTTTAATTGTAGAAGACCCAATTAATGTTAATCCCTTAAGAATTCCAAATTTCTCAACTACAGTTGGAACCAGTTCAAGGGAAAACATGAATGATGGCTTGGGTTTCTAGCAATCAATTGAGTTCAATTGATGTTTATAACACAACCAACCAGCCTGTTAAAGGCCAAAACAATTTATAATCACCCACTCACAAAAACCTACGAAGTCCATTTTCCCTTCTCCATTTGTTTAACAAATTTTAAAGAAAACATTCCCAACAATTTGGAAAATAACCATGGAGTGCAATGTTGCCATAGAGTGTACTGCCAGCATAATCTTCAGGCCCCATACCGCGTCCAAATGCTGCCCATGGAAGAGATATCTAAATCTATGGGATCACAATTGCAACAAGGGTTAGCTCAAACTCAAATGAAAAGATCCCTTCTGCGTGTTGCATACTGCAATTCAACAATAACATGGTGTCTTATATTTTGGAAGAGACCTGGGAAAATTGTGCGCCCTTTCTGACAACAACTGGAATTTGGTTTTGAGACTAGATTTAGGAAAGAAGCCAGTCAAATTTGTGAGCTCTTGGATTGCACTAAAGATACTTTCTTGCAAGAGTCCTAACCCTTGTGTCAAAAAATGGAGATGTGATGCGCGATCCAGGCACATACAGGGGGTTCAACAACATCTGCAACAATCCCAAGTCCAGTTCCAATGTCAACATCAATACAAGCTTCTTGCCATGTGCCCAAAAACTGTACCCTAGAGAAGAAGATTGAAAGACTGCATTTGCTCTAGAATTGAAGAAGAATACACGTGAGATAATCTGTTCGACATAAAGCAGCTCAAAGCAAGTTTCTTGTGATAACCATGCATTGGCAGGTACTCTGTCACCTTGATGTATAACTCATGAACTTCCTGAAAGAAGTTTTTGATACCATCCTCATTCCGAGAGTCATGCAGCAGCATCAACCGAGTATGTGTATCTGGCTTGTCAAAGCTCAACATTTTTCACTCTCCTATCCTTCCTCTATGTTTGGACACTGTCCTGTAACCATCACTCTCCCCCTCTCATGGTGATCTCTGCCTCTTCGACAAACATGAAACATGTGGATACATAAACATGAAGCTGCCATAGGATACTCATTCTCTGTACATGTGATACCCCATTCTCTTATCCAAGCACAATCTAGTTATCACACAGTAGCAAAAATAATATGGTTACTGCCACCATAACCTCTATCCAACACAACCAAAGACAGAGGGTGATGCAGAGAAAGGAAGAAAGAGGTGAAGAGGATATGGCCTGCAGTTACATAGACAGATACCAGCAGATCATTGAACTTATCCACAAGTTTCAGATACCTGCAACCAAACCCACAAGGCTTAACTCTTCCATATGGAGAATAGATCTATCATAATGCCATCACAAAACTGATATACTAAATAAAGGATAATTTCTGATGCAAGCATAAACAAATGTAGAATAACAAATTGAGCTGTTTGCCTCCCTGGCAGCAGCACAAGCAAAGGAACTCCTGAGCAGCAATCAGCTGCACTTACATAGCATTGGTAGTCCAAACAACATCCTGAACAATGTCAAGAGAAGCGTGCAAGATGAACTGGTGCAAATGTGCTGCCTCATCTTTCTGTCCCATCATGGCATCCCCAAACCCTAATTGAATCCACAACCCAACATACAGATTGTTCAAAGAAACTAAGTCTCCTCCATCTCCTCAGATAGTTTGCAAGGCAATAGGATCCATAAGGGAGTTTCAGAAGAGCAATAACGTGTGGTTGCACATCATAATTCTTCTGCCCCTATGACAAGCGATGAGCTCCAAACTCTAACCCTAACCCTAACAACCCTAACAAATAGCTCAGGACATTTCAAAGAATCAGTCTTCAGTCTTCACCGATGGTTGCGAGGTCACAGAACCAGCACAGGAAGTTTTGAGAAGGCGTAATTTTGCACGTAACATCTCATCTCTTATGCAAATATGAGCAGTATTGAGACCCTAACAAGAACTATTCGCAACCTGGACGGCCATCCATTCTGTAATGCGCTGGAGTAGAAGCAGCAGGAGCAGTAGCAGGAGAAGTTAGGTTTCAGAGTCAAGCGAGTTTACTGACCCACCTTCGGTGCAGTGCCGACCTCGCTCTCGTAGATCGGGCAGTCGTTGCGCGAGACTATGACAAAACACGCCGTGCTGGCCATCTCCAAACCCCAACTCAGGGATCGCCAAAACACACGCCTTCTTCTGCACTTCCCTCCTCTAGATATCAACCACTACATCCGATGTCTCACCTGTGCACCTTCGTATCTTTTTTTTTTCTCTCTCTCTCTCTCTCCCTCTAGCGCTCCGTCGACAGATCTCTCTCGCAATTCTTCTCTGCCTCCTCTCGAACGCTATTCACCAACCAGCAGGGGTGGAACGGGTATAAATCCGGGTATGTGAGGTTATCGATATATGGAGTACTTTTCCGTTCGTGATATACCCTTTAGATAAAATTTTTTTCCAATCCCGAATCATAAACTCAAGATTGGTTACTAAGCTGATGAAGACTTTGGGATTTTTCATGGATAAAAAACCCTCTTAGAAATTTCATAGTGTGTGTGAAGGTCATGTTATAACACATAATATTTCCTCTGCCTCACAAGTGTGTGTTCTAATTTCATGACACACTTTACAGTAAAACATAAAACGTCTGTTTGATTTTTGCATCCATTTTCACACTCCATAAAGCCCAAGGATGACGGCATTACCAAAATCAGGCTTGCTTCAACTCTTGCATTGCAGGCCCTTATTTTAATGATGTCCTCACCCTCGGGATTTCCACTACACTTCAAATAAATAACAAGTTGAATTTTGGTGTGTATTTGTTTGAAGTTATGAGACAATACAGCCTAAGAGCATCTCCTGCGGTTCCCTGGAGAATGGCCTGCACACCATGTTTTCACATCCAAATGTTGCATTAAAAGTGTTCGCCTCCCCCAACCACGAACTCCACATACCAAACTTTAAATACTGAGGAATCACGTAAAGCTCACATCTGGGCCAATTAGTGCGACCAGCCAATCAGTAGCAGGGAATGTGTGGGCAGTAAATGCAATCACCCAACTGGCAGCAGTCTTTTTTTGGCAAATTTTTGTTTCCAGTGTCTCTTGAAACCCCAGTATCCTCTCACAAATTGGTGTACCCACGCCCAATTTTGTGTCTTGCTTCATCCAAAACTGGCGTGCAGGCCTCTTTCCAGTGAAGCACTGGAGATGCTCTAATGCTGACCATGTATTAAGACCTCCACAAACTAGTGAAATTTTTCCATAATTTTAATGGATTCCTTTACAATGGTTATGGTATAAATGGAACGACTTAGCTTTGTGAAAGGGTATTTGCATATATTTTGATTGACCACAAAATACATTAGGATTCACCCAACATTGTGAATATATGTGAAGCCTAGTGTATTTCAAGGGCATCTTATATCCAGGAAGATCCCTCCTAAAAAAAAGAGGAATAAAAACCCTAAACTCTTAAGAGTGGTAGGGATCTTACACCTACTTGGGAGGAAGACGTGTTGTCCACTCTTCACTCGTGGCTGTCCCCTCAAAGATACTTATGTGAAAAAGTGTCCCCAAATCCTGTGGGTGCTCTCCACTCCACCCTTGCATGAGCAGGGCAAGTTATCATCTCTGCATGAGAATTGGGTGATGCACCTTGCTCAAGACCTTGGTCCCCTTTGTCAGCTCTTGTCTCCCACCTTTGTTCAAGACATGTTGCCCCTCCTTACTCCAGACCTATCTCTCCTACCTTACTGCATTGCTCAAGATATCTACGTCCTCTCCCAGCTCAAGGCATGGATCCCCCTTCTCACTCAGTATCCAACTCTCCTTCAAGTCAAAACCTGTCCTCCCTAGTCTTGGACCCAAGATCCATCTCCTGATCTTGGCCAAGACCTACCAGCAGTGGAGCACAATTTCCACTTCAAAGGAAAGTATATGAATCAAGCTATGCCAGCAACAAAGGGCAGCATACAATGCCCACAAGGTAGAAGACAACCACCAGATTTGGTCATCAATGGCTCTACCACAGAATTGCCCCTGTGGGACATGCAAAGCACAGATACCCAGACCCTGATGCAAATCAGAGACATGAAAAGATGACATTGACAATAAAAACAGAGACTACATAACACTCAATAATGGAATCTGCATCTCTCTGCAACAGCATTCAGTACCTGCTTCAAAGCTGTTAAAAGGAGTTCAAAGGTACCTCCCATTTGTCAACTCACAATATCCACAAACTCTCCGGAAATATAGAACAATTCCTTATAGAACATTTCCTCACCTAGATTTAACCTATCAACCTGATTCTGTACAACCTTTACCAGAAATGTGTCTAGAAGACTAAAATGAAAATACAACAAGACAGCACTGTGATTAGCAGGAGCCATACTGGAGAGGCTATTGAGCAGACCACACTGCAAAAAGTGCAGTTATTCTCTTGCTCTTGATCTAAAACAGTAGAAAATATGGGTTGACATCTCATATATGCTGCCAACATCCAACACTTCAGCTTGCAGGTCTGCTGTCATAGTCCAAGACCTCTTCATCTGTGATGGACTTTGAATGCCGCACAATTGAACGCCCAACAGAGTTGATCCAGTCCTCCTTTTCCTGAATTTGATGAATAGTTGAGCATATAAATTGAAGCTCTTGGCACATTGTTAAGACTGAACACAGTATCTAAACTCAGCTCAAAAGGATAGTTTACCCAGTAACCCGCTAGAAATGCAGACCATGGCCATACTTCAGGAAGCTGTTGATTTCTTCCAAACCATGTTGATTTACACATGACCTAATCACCTTGTTGACAGTGACCACACACACTGCAACTTTCCAGACATGGAAAGGCAGTGGAAAGAATATGACCATATTGTCCTAATTCAGAGCTTAGAAAATGAAAACCCAAAGAGAAACAGCAAGCCAACAAGGATAGAAAGACAGTGAAAGCAGGAAGTTATTGATACAAGGCTAGCCAACCTTGTCTGTATCAGCAATGAAATACATCGTTTCCTTGCTTGTAGAAAGCTCAAATGCATATTGCTTGTTTAACACATCTTCAGCACCCTTGACGGTTAAACAGTTGCCGACCAGAATCACCCCTCGTGGCTTCGAGCTCTGCATGACCTCAAAATGACTGAGGGTCAAGATTCTTGCCACATAACCAAAAAAATAAATCAACAGCCTCTTCCAGTAAAATATGATGTTATTATCCAGAGCTCAACACAAACAGTCTCGTGTCTCTAACAAACCCCTTGCATGGACCATTGATATGACTACAACCATTGCTACAGTGTGAACAAGATCTTCTGAAGCAATTCTGTTCAAAAATGATACAAGGGCAATGTGAAAATGCTGTCAGAAGCTGAAGGTGTCATTGGATAGGAAGTGACAGATTGTTTACAGGAGACAGATAGTTATCTTTGAACCAGAAAATTCGGCCTTGCTTCAGCACAAACCATCTTCTACGCCATGTCTTGAAATATTCCCCTGCAACTTGGAAAACAAGCCTACTCAGCAAATTACCTCAAAAAATTCAAAAATACAAACAAAAACACTGCTCAATGGAAAAAACAGAGAAGCTGACATTCATTTATTCCTCCTCGTCTATCAAGGAAAGTGGCAGATGTGAAAAGTGAATCTAACCCTGTTTCATAAGCCAGCCTGATCTCTCTGGGTTGTTCCAAAATTGCACCTGCCAAGAGAGAGTCCATTCTTATGTGTCAGCTTCCTCCCTCCATTCATTACCTTCTTTGTTTTCTTGGGGTTATATCCTCTTTGAAACCCTGCCCCTCTGTCAAACACCCAAGGTTCCTTACAAAGGAATAACACTTTACACAGTCCTCATCTTCTGCTGCTAGTTTTGTTCTGGATCTGAGCCAGGGGGGCAGTGGGTGAAAGAAAAAGCTTCAAAAACTTTGTCCATGGCATTATTTCCTGCTTCAGACAGATGGTGATAGGGAGAGTCATCTGCCCTATACCCATTCTCCAAACTGTAACCACATACAAGCTACCAGGACCAATGTTCCTGTTTTCATTTGATCCAATGGAGGAACAAATAACACAATTGAAAGATTGTGAAACCTAGTACAGATATTGCCAGACGCTTTGGACAAAAAACCAAATATTTCTAGATTCTTCTTCTTCCTCTTCTTCTTCTTCTTCTTTGCTAAAAACAAAGCGCTCTCATCTAACCCTAATTACACAATCAGTTTAATTAACTTGGCCAAGATTTATAACCACTCTCTAATTTCAACGTCACACAAAAACCCACTCCCAAAAAAAAGAGGCGTCTACTGGTTTTCCTGACCTTCTGTGACATAGCATAGAAGAAACCAGACCCTTCAAAGAGAGATGTGCTTTTGAAAAAAGAAGGATTGATGTTCTAAACTGGGGTGAAAAAAAAACACAGCAACAAACCCGTCCATAAACCAACAGTTTGGAATTACCTGAACCTCATCCTCCTTCTTCTTGTCGGTGAAATAACTCGTCAGAGCATCCATTGCCCAACTTCAAACACGATCATGCACAAAAACACACACACACACTGCAGAGGCAATGACTTCTCTCTTGTTCTGTCCCCCACCAGCTTCTCAGGAAACGGGTACGTCGGAAAGCGCTCAAAGGTCCCTTCCCAGACTCTCTTTTGCACTCTCTCTTTGCAGATTCAGAAGGGGACAGCGCACGCTTGCAACAGAAAGTTAGGAGAAAAGAGGGAAATAGAGAAAAAAGTGGTTAGAAACTTCAGATTCTTTACTTGTGTGCTGCCCACAAAGTCGCAGACCGATCCATTGATCTTCCCTTGCCTCTACCCCCCGCCCCCATTTCCTTGCAAATCCTCCTCATCATCGTCACCATTGTCGTCATCATCAAATGGTCCTCCACAAAACCAGGAGAGTCTAGGGCCGGAGCCAAACCCTAATGTCCAAAACCCTAATCAATTAGGGTTTTGCGATCAGTAAGGCCCTTACCTCCAGATGAGGGCATTGCCGAATTAAGGTGCCTGCCTGAGGTGGCAGCTGAGGGGAGACACCGAATTCTGGTAATGCCCTCGTCCAACAGCGTTATGGTGAAAAATTACACCTTGTAATTTCTTGGCGAGAAGGCTAGGCGTACAAGCCCACCCTGGGCTTGAAAGCAGAACATTTATGCCCTACATTTCGAGCATTTGTAGGGTATAAATGTGTTGCTTTTAGGGGTTTTATACCCTACACAAAATGCCCTTACCTTTGAGTCCTAATTTCATCCCAACCTTGCTTTGAGTCTCAAACCCTCACATCCACAAAAGGAACAAATTTATTGCACATGATTAATCAAAATTTTGCTTATAGTTATAGCAACATTGTAACCAATAGTGAAATCATAGGTAAATTCAAGTTAAACTTAGTTTCACCACCAATATTAAGAATAAAAGCAATTTCACACCTTGATGTATGTCAATGTATTTTTTTGGTGAATATTTTTTAATCTTATTTTGTGTTATGATCCAGTTGAAAATGTTGATATTGAATTTTTATTTTTTTTAAAACAGATAATTTCATTAACATGATAGGATTTAATGTAATTATACATATTGGTTTTTTTAATAAACATCCATTGAACCAACAACGAGGTTGGAGCAAAATACTTCAAGCCTTTCAAGCGTGCTCCTTCTTGGTTGCAACTATTAGCGGTCCTCTTGGTCATGATTTTGGTTGTTTTCGTCTTGCATCTTTTATGCTTGCAATTGTTTGCAATCCTCCTAGTCGCGTTTTCATGTTGATCATCATCTTCCTTTTCCTTTTTCTTCATTACAACTACTAGCGACCTTCCTTGTCATTGATATTGATCTTGGTGGTCCTTGTTTTGCATTTCTTGTGTTGATAGTTGCTTGTGATCCTCCTCGTTACAGTCTTCATGTTAATTGTTGTCTTCCTTTTCTTCTCTTTTCGATGTAGTTATTAACAACCTTCCTAGTTGTCGTGATTTTGATCTCGGTGGTCCTTGTGTTGCATCTCTTATGCTTGCAGTTACATATGATCCTTTCGATTACGGTCCTCATGTTGATCGTCATTTTCTTTCTCCTTTCTCTTCACTGTAGCTATTAACAACCCTCCTGGTCATTCTGATCTTGATCTTGGTGGTCATTGTTTTACATCTCTTATGCTTGCAACTGTTAACAATCCTTTTGGTCACAGTCTTCATGTTGATCGTTGTCTTCCTTCTCCTTTCTTTTCACTATAATTGTTAGTGACCTTTTTGGTCATCATGATCTTGATCTTGTTTGTCTTGCATCTCTTGTGTTTGCAACTGTTAGCGATCTTCCTAGTTGTGGTCCTCATGTTGATCATCGTCTTGTCTATCCTCTCTCTTTGTTGCAATTATTAGCGACCTTCTTGGTCGTCATGATCTTGATCTTGGTGGTGCTTGTCCTTTCTTTCTTGTGATTGCAGTTGCTGGTGATCCTCATGGTTGTGATCTTGATATTCATGGTCCTTGTCCTTTCTCTTTTGGTTGTAACTGTCGGTGATCCTCTTGGTTGTGATCTTGGTTGCACTTGCAATGTGATTACGAATAAGTTGTTTAACCTTTACTTATAACCTTACCTCCCATTGTGTTGGAATAAACCTTTAAAATCTTGTAATTGGAATGATTTCTGGCCCTTGTGTAGCCTAAGAAGTTTGCAGATGTTCATGTAGACATTGCCTTGTTTCTCTAACAACTATTATAAACCAATTATATTCAAAATTTGTTCTTCCACTTCTAGTAATTGCATGTTGAGATGCTCATTCATCTGCAATGAGATAAGTTGTAGATTTTCTAACCTATTTTCCTCCCTTTCCTTGTGACATGTTTCTCTAATTACCTTTGCAACTACCTTTTCCATAACCTTCTTATGCATAGTTGCTAAGTATTCAACATTGGTCACAACATGAGATTATAAGTAGTCCACTAATGGCTCCTTTCCTCTAGTTTCTTTTGTAGGTAGATGAAGGAGTGATAAAAGCTAGTGCATTCCCACGATATTATAAATTAGGTTCAAAGAAATTTGTTCTTCTTGCACTTGTTCTTGATTAAGGATGTTTATATTTATTACCAAGTTTTATTCTACCCTATTTTCTATCATGGTAGGGCTATGAGGCATATGTACATAATAATGTTGTGTAGTATTTAAGTTTAGGTTAAAACAACTGGGAATGATTAGTGAACTGATGTGTGTATATTGAAGAGATTTGTGGTAGTAACTTCCTCTCCATATTGTTGTTCATGTTCAACTTAATCACCTTAGTCTTAATCATTTTGTGCATGTTCTCCTTCATCTTGTTCACCATGGCCTTAATCATCTTGTTCATTTGATGTGTTGTTTACTTCATTTCCATCATCATTTGGCCATTTTGTGTAGAGGCTTGAAGGTTGAAATTTGTTGTTCATTGCATTTGGATCCAAAGGCCATATACCTATTGCCTAAAACCAAACTTGATATTTTTTTTGTCAATGCCTACTTTAAAACATGGTCCACCCATCTAGCTAAAATAATCTTGTTTGGTTCCATGTAATTTCTATTGGCCATTGCTGAATCCCTAACCCTTTGAAATGCAATTTTAAATCGTTTAAAACATCTAATGGCTAAAGGGCATGAGAGGTACGCGCAAGTAAAATTATCATGTCCAATCCAAACTCATGGGCTTGTTCTATTATTTTTAAGGTTATGTGGTTACCATGGTTGTCTAAAACTAGTAAATGTCAGTTGGTTGTAAACATTCCACCTAGAATAAACCATTTGAAGAAAAAAAAAAATTCCTTAAACAAAAAGAAAATCATCCATGCTTTCTTTTGCATAGCCATGCATGTACTTGGTTTACATAGCTTAATGTAATTGTATTTTAACCATTCCCCTTTGAAGATGTAAAAGCCATGTAAATTCCCACATGCTATGTTGATAACACAATTTATAGTCAACCATTCCTGAGATTTTGGGATGATACTATAAACTACATTAAACCTTTTCCTAACCAACACCGTGCCTTTGCTTGTTTGCTTGCCTATACACTTATTTCATCATTGTTCCACATGTGATAAAAAATGTATTGATGTAAATTATAAATGACACCAAGTTTGTATAAAATTTGTTGCAAAAAATAGTTGTCAAACCTTGTGTTATGTATGTCTCAAGTCCTTTAACTTGCCTTATGACCACATTTGGATGTTGGTTCTTGAACCATTGCCACCAAGTTTTTCTAGGTATGTCATTTCGGAACAATGTCACTTTTGTTTGAATCATTTCTTCAACCTTTTAACTTAAGTTGGTTTAATGATATTGACAAGCCACATTCCCCCATTGTGTCAATTGATAGACTGCTACATCTTCCTTTTCTATTAACATTCTTGGTGGCTCCATTTTCCTACTTCAAGTGGTCAAAAGAGAGTTTAAAGTTATGTAAAATATTCAACTAGCCCCCTATAAAGAACAAATACCTTGTTCAACTACTTCCATGGTTTCCTCCAAAGTTTTCAAGTTCATTTGCCCTTCGTTGATGTTGTAGGAGATTGACTAACTCGGGTTGCTTTTTATATTGGGGCTTCCTCAAGTTCAGAGGGCATGATTCTAAGTTCTAGGGGCATGTTTTCCTTGTTGGCTAGCCTCATGGTGCCACTTTTCCATCTACGGGCCATGATTTGTATCATTTTTCCTTCTTGGCCTTAGCCTCCAAGGAATTTGAGGTTTAGAATTAGGCCTTAGCGTAGGTACACTTCTTGACTTCTTGAATTCAACCCAAGAAAATAGGAAATGAGTTAAGGTTGGAAAATTTGCAAATGCATGTTCCCAATGGAACTTGGTAAATGAAATGAGTTTGTAGAATTCTTCAAAGTCTTTCCACATCAACATGACATCTATTCTTTTTATGTAGGCCATGGGGTTCAACCTTTTGCTATGTTGTGTTGAGCTTGTGGGAATTTGGTATGTCTTGACTATGCTTTGATTCTAGAATTTCCTTTCACATAATGTTCAAACCAACAAAAACACAAACATTTCTTATAACTATTTACATAGATTTGGTCTATGATCTTTATCTTCACATTTGGTCTAAGGGTTGGTATTGCTACTACTTGTTTTATTAACTCTTTATTTCTAAAAAGATTTTCTCATTCTGCATTTAACTTTAATCCTAGCCTTGATCCTAAACCTTGACCTTAATCTATCTTTATTTTGACATGTACTAAAGGCGGGGCTTCTACATTCAAATATGAATTCTTTTAATTTTTCAACTCATTGTTTCTAATCAGATCTTCCCTTTCTACACCTAATCCTAACCTTGATCTTGAACTTCAACCCTGTTATATTTTACTTTGACATGTGCTAAGGTGTTACTTTTACATTCAAATTTGAATTCCTTTTATTTTTTAACTTTTTGTTTTTTATTAGATCCTTTTTATGTGCATTTAACTTTAATCCCAACCCTGATCTTAAACCTTGACCTTGCTCTATTTTTACTTTGACACATATAAAAGGTGTTATTTCTACATTCAAATATGAATTCCCTTTAAGATGTTGGTCCTCTCCATGTTCTACATGCAGATATCTTAACAAGATTACATTAGGAACTATAAGTTTTTAAAAAGATTGTAGTTCATCCTCTACGTGCTTTGGTAGGGAAGAATACTTGTTAGAGATTCTATCTAAAAATTTTGCCCAATTTTATTAGAGATACAACCAACTTGTTGCTTCGTCCAAATTTTGGGGGCAAAACCAAAATGCTGAACTTGGGGGGAAGCTATTCCTTTGGCATGTTGTTATTTCTCAATGTGTGCTCTATGTGTTTTTTAAGGTTTAAGGTTATGTTATTTAATCATGAGTTGCAATTCTTTTAATGTGTAAGCCTCCACACCTAAACCAAACCCTTAAACCTTTTAAATGTTCCATACAACACCCATCACTATTCCCAGAAAAATTTGCAAAACGAAAAAATGTGTTCAAAGTTGACAAATTGCAATTTTTTTTTTGTAAATCCATTCACAAAAACACCCATTTTTGAACAACCAAACCAGCACCACACACATGGGTATCTTTTGTGGATCAAGTAAACATGCACAACTATTCATCTTGATACCTTCTAGCACACACCATAATCCTTAAATGCATTCAACTAAGGACTCCCTAAAAGCATTTTGAAACTACCCCCTAAGAAAAGAGCCTCCTAAACAACAAAAGCCAAAAATCCAAACTCCTAAAAGGATTTTGGAACTACCCCTTATACTGATAAGAAAAGAGCCCCCTTAAATAATAAAGGCCAAAAATTCGAATAGTAGAAAATTTTGTTAAACGTTCAATAATAAATACATTAGTGAATGACAAAAAGATATTGATTGTCCATTCTTTGGGTGTTTGCCCACTGGCCCCTAAATGGCAAAAGGCTACTCTACCATAGTAATATTAAGTATATCTAAACATAATAAAGTAAGGGAATTTTACAAATGGGTTTTGTTAATCAAACATTGACAAAACAAATAAAGTTCACGGCTAGAACAAAACCTTAGTGACTAAAACCTAGTGTTGAATAAGGCTTTGCATTTTAAACATGTTTTAAGTTATTAATATTGTTGTTGGGTGGATATTGACATTGTAAAATAAGGTCGTTTTAAAGATTTTTTTGTTAATCAAACATGTTTTTGGGTTATTGCCCCAATAGTGAGTAATCTTTAAATATTGAAGATGAAGTGGAATTTTGGAACATTCATCATGTGACTAGTTCCTATAGATGGGTTGTTGTTCGTTAAACATGTTTTAGGTTATTGCCCCAACATTAATGTAAAATCTTTGAATATGAAAAGATGAAATGGGGTTTTGATCAAAAGCAATTTTGAGAAACAATCATTTGATTAGTTCCAAAGATTTGTTTTTACTAACTAAACATGTTTGATGTTTTCGCCCTAGCATTGGGAAATCTTTGAAGATGGAAATATGAGTTAGGCAAACATTTGGCAACATTTGATTATCAAAAGATGATCAAAACCAATATGAAACATTCATGTGAATAGTTCCAAATTTGTTTGTTTATTACCTCCAAATGTCAGAGAATTCAAAAATACATTAAAAAGTGAACCAAATTGATTTGCCTTGATATTTAAGGATTAACACTACTTCAAGGAAGTCACTATTTGTATATTTTATGAAACATGTGATTTTATTTATTTTTGGAATTAAACTATGAAGTAACAAAACATTTAAAAATATTTTTATTAAAATTGAGAATATATTAAGTATATATTAGACATCTTTTCATAATAATTCTGAGCACCTTATTTGCATTTAAATAAATGATAAATTTTACTATTTTTCAATTAGTTGCACCTTTTATTCTTTTGCATGCAATTTGAAAAATGAAAATGATTTTTCCTAAAACATTAAGCAACTTTTTGAATATCAAAAGATGAAGTGCAAGTAATTAGGTCCATAGATGGGTTTCCTCTCATGAAACATGTTTTAGGTTATTTCCCCAATATTGCACATGTTTGAATATTAAAAGATGAACAATTTTTTTTCAAAAGCAATATAAAACATTCATATTAAGAGCTTTAAAGATGGATTTGTTCTTCAAACATTCTTGAGGTTATTTTAGATCTTTGATAACACATCTTTGAGGATCAAAAGATGAAATGGGGTTGTAAAATCAATCAATCCCAACTTTCTTTTGTAATGTCTTGGATTTTGGAAAGGTTGGAGGTAGCAATTTGCCCCCATTATTTTATTAGCAACTTAAAGAACTAAAAACATACGATTAGTCTAAATTAAAAATTTTGAAATTTTAGAATCATTCCATCTTTCATATGCAAATAACCAAAGCACCTAATGTGATTGTTCATGGAAAATTTCAAGAATTACACAACACTAATCAATGGCCTATCTAATCTTTTTCAAAAGAAGAGAACCATGGTTAGGGGTCACATAACACTTTACTCCACTTTGCATACAAATTTATAGACCATGTGCCAAAGAAAAAACCAAAACATTAAAAAAAACCTCTCTCTTCAATTGTTTTCATTAGTCCTATTGAATTCTCGCAAACTTACGAAAGCATATTACAACATTCATTCAAAGAAATTCATTCAAGACAAGAACTTGTTCCATTTTGCTTTCACAAAATTTCCACAACCAATTTCAAATCAAGTTAAAGCTTCATTGTCTTTGACATTATGCCATGTTCAATATGCTTGCTTATATGCAATTTGTTGTAGAAATGTATATTCACCTTTTGAAATGTGCTTATAACAATGAGCAAATTCAAATCCATAAAGTTGTATGACATGCCTTTGTATTTAATGCTTCAAAAGTTGATTTCCATGTGGTACATGAACAATTGCACATGTTGCTCTCATCCACCTATAAATCATTGTGTCCTTTTTTGTTACCATCATTATCACTAAAGTCGAGGTTTGCACCCTTGTAAGGGTTATCATTGTCATTGAAAACAAGCTTTGCATACTTGCACATGTTATCATTACTAACCAATGTGAGTAAATCTCCTTTCTTTCCTAATTTCTTCATTAGGCACATTAGTAAGTTCCCCTTTAATAATAAAACTCTTTAGTTCATTACACACATACATTGAAGATTTGTTGCACACTTCTTCAAATGAGCTACAATTGTGCTTCAAAGGATATAAGGATTATCCTTTTAAAATAGTAGTAGTAGCAAGTTGGCCACTTATTGAGATTACAATCCCAAGTCAAATTTCACTTCTAATTTATTAGTCATTGTTCATAGTTGAACTATGATCTTTATTATTAACATACAATAACTAGGTTCATGGATCTCCAATGCCATAGGAAGATTTCACACCTTCGATCTCCATTTTTTCCTTGTATTGGTCTTTGGTTGCAATTTAGGTTTATAGGTTGCATCAACAATCTCCATTTTTTCCTTGTGATAATCTTTTGTTGCAATTTAATTTGGTAGGTATGCATCAATTTCAGTTGCACATTGATTTGTGGGACCAAACTGATTCATATAAATTTAGGCATTATCATCACAAGGGTCCTAAAATCACCTCAAATGTCAAATTTGCTTCACATGTGAGAGAAGAGATTAGGCTAAGAATGAATAAGGAATTTGAAGTGAAATGAAATCTAGTGATGCAAGAAAATTCAAGCAACACAATTGAGGCCAGTGGAACCCAACACCCATGAATGCACCACCCCAGTTTTATCATTTTGAGTCCATTCAGTTGGCCAATTTTGTAACCCTTGGCACACATTTAGAACCCTCAGCTATGGGGAGGTTTCCTGGGAAACGAAGAACCCAATGAAAAAAAGTGTCCTTTCCACATGCCATCCATCCACAGCACTGCATTCATGTGTGCTACTTCACTCTAGTCTTAGTCTTAGCTTGATCATGAATTGTTTGGTGGGTACAAGGTGGCCATAATGCACAAACCAAATTCTGCCAGAAACAGCATTATGAACACAAGGAAAATATGGAAATCACCTAAAAAATTCATCTCCTTTCCATAATTTTCTAAGGGTAGGAGTGTGTGCTGCAAGCAATTGCTGTAGTATAACAACAAACTTGCTTACACCAGTACCTGCAAGAACAATGACTCCGGATGTCTTCCTTAGTAGCTGTACCAAAAGCTCCTGTTCTCCTTTCTCGCATCTATTCTGAGCTAAGTCTGCAAAAAGCTCCAACCAAGGGCTTGTAATATCCTAACATGTTCCAGCAGGTGATAGGATGTACTGACATTTGCTGTTATACTCGAAGATGATGTGCATAATTCAACAAAATGGAAAAAAGACCATTATTGAAGTACAGAAATGACAATTCAGGGAACAGAACTTTTACTTCCAACACACCCAAAAATCTGAGTTACTACCAGATTTTTGGACAACAAAACTTTGAGTCCACCTTGGCCTTTCACAACAACAAAAAATTACCTCAGATCTCAATAATCAACTGAAGAAATGTGCCTAACAAACAAAAAAGAATCAATCCAGAAGAGGACTAATTCCACTTACAACACTTTGCCCAGAGCAGCTTGGTCACATGATACCTGCAGTAAACTCCTTCCCTTTCAAGGTTCCCTACATGGAAGTATGAGAGCAAATAGCACACCAACCTAAACATATATTGGCATTGCATACTAATGCACCCACCATGACTAATTGGAAGAATCTATGAGTCAATGCCATCATGTTGTGATCCATAACAGCCATGCGACAAAAGAAGATCTTGCTGGTCCAGCAAACATTACAATCAAGGCCTAAAGAAAAAACTACAGTCTCTTTTGAAAGTGACTGCGTATGGCTTACCAAGGACCTGTCTAATGAACCTATGATAGAGTAAAAATTTCAGACTTGCTGCCAACCTTCAAGAGAGATGAAAGTCTCTAAAATCTACCATGGCTATGAATGGGTGACTTGGGATTCACAAAAGACATGTTCTAAGAGACTCTGAACAGGTTAAAAGCTTTCAAAGCTCTGTGCCATTACCCCTCTCAGAGAGTGAACGAGATCGATTGCTAAACAACACATCGAAGATATTCCTGGTATTTGCAAGAGCATGTTTTACCCGTATTAGATGTTTCACATGCAAATTATATTGCCAAAGAATCAAAATGTTCCTGCATCCAAACCACTTTGTTCTACGCAGAACAGCATGTGCCTTTCTTCTTCAAGTCAGCTGAATCTGTGTCCTGTCCCACAACAATCGTAGTCCCCTCTCCCGGGCCTGCAGTTGTTGATTCTTCCGAGGCAAGAGCTTTCTTGCTCACAATCCGGTAGATCTCTGTCAAAATCCTCTGGAAAGCTTTCTCGACATTTGTTGACTCCAAAGCTGATGTCTCTATAAAAGAAAGACCCTCTTTCTCTGAAAAGGATTGTGCGTCTTCTGTCGAAACACCTCGCAAGTGCTTGAGATCAGATTTGTTGCCCACCAACATGATAACAATATTAGAATCTGCATGATCTCGCAGTTCCTTCAGCCATCTTTCCACATTCTCATAAGTCACATGCTTTGTGATGTCATAAACCAACAGAGCACCGACAGCTCCTCGATAGTAGGCACTGGTGATGGCCCTATACCGCTCTTGTCCTGCTGTGTCCCAAATTTGGGCCTTGATAGTCTTGCCATCAACCTAAAAGGAAAGCAAAGGTGACAAGTGAGGACAAGACTCCGATGTCTGACACAATTCCTTAACATTTGTTACATAGAAACCCTAAACTCAGAAATTGCAGTGGGCGCCAAGGGAGCACTAGAAAGCATAAATATGCTATTCTCAGAGCAACTCCACCCATGCTCAGTATGTGACCCTGCACATTAAAGTTAGATGGAAGAAAAGTCAAAACATGCTGGTTTGGCTCAGCAAAGTGGTTGTGGCCCAGTATTTTTGCACAGTTTGCTGAGGCTGGTAAAAGGTATAGCCATGCCTGCCAGAGAAGAGTGTAATAAATGTGATCTGACTGCAGCTTCCTGTTCCTGATTGGCCAATCATAATGATTAGTCCAGGTGGTTTGCTATTAGTAGTCTCCCACCAATTTGCAGTCCCAGTTTTAGTTTTATGGGATGGGTTGGAAAAAAGTACATAACTAAACTTGAATGTGAGGAATATTTTTGCATGTGCACTGCTAGAGATGCTCTAAGTATGATAAGAGGAAATAAAACTGTAGAAATGTGCAGGTACTGCGGATCCTATTTCAGGAGAAGAAGAGGGGAAAACGATGTCCAAAATGTAACGGGGAAGGAGGTACATACAGACCTGGATAGATCGCGTGGCGAATTCAACACCGATGGTAGATTTGGATTCCAAGCAGAACTCATTCCTTGTAAATCTGGAAAGCAGATTGGACTTCCCGACTCCCGAATCTCCGATCAAGACTACCTTGAAAAGATAATCATACTCATCATCCGCTTTGTGAGCCATTTTTCCGTTGCCTGCTCCTTTCTTTGTTTACCTATCCGGCGATCCGCAGGAGGCCGATCTAACATAGCAGCCATTCACAGAAAATCAAGAGATGCACTTCATGAGCATCCATCATGCACATGAAATCCAGCAGACAAAATAATGAGCTGGAAAAAAGTATCCACGAGAACAGATCAAATGACAAATTCAAGAAGAGAAAAAAAACAAACAACGGAAGCCTTAGCCTCACACTGGACAAACAAACAAACAAAAAAACGCAACAACAACAACGAGAGGTCAGCACCTGATTACGCAGATCTGAAAACCTCCAACAACATCAACAACGGTAGGGCGGCGGAGCGAAAAATCAAACAGAAGAACAAGGAAGAGCGCTGTCTCCTCCCCCACGTGTAGCGCCGGATCGCATTCAATGCCGAAACCCTGGCGAGGCAGATCCTTTCACTTTTCAACAATGAACGAGACGAGAGTCTAAGCAAAGCAATTTTCACTAAAAAATACCACCAAAAAGAAAAAAGAAAAAAGAAAAAAAAGAGAGATCTACAAAGATCGAAGCATTCCGCAGAGAATCAATTAGAGTCCTGAAATAATAGTGGGATCCCAGCGAAGAAAAGCGCAGCAAAAGCTCCGATTCTTTTATACGAGAGGCAGGGAAGAAGAAGAAGATGAACGTAGTTCAGAAGACGAAAGCGGCAGCGAGCGATGGCAGCGAAGCGCAGCGCAAATCACGCGGGCATCAGCAATATTTCCATGTACCCGACAAGACCCGGCCCGCGGCCGGCTGCCGAGCTGGGTGAATCTTCCCCGTCCATCTTGCAACTACCAAACCGTATAAACCCAATCGCGCTCGTCGACTCACATAGCACGTACATACGCAAAGTAAATCAACAGGATACTACGGATATTACGTATAATACTGACATTGAGCTCTACTACGGTCCAGTGAATTTTGTTGCGGGGAATTTTCGCCATTTTGTGAAAAATATTTTTAAAGAGAATATTCTGTCACAAATTCTCTGTTAAAAAATTCACAATAAAAAGAAAACAAGAAAAAATCATCACAATTGCCTACAATAAATATGAAAGGGTGCTTAATATTTTCTACTTTCATATTTGAGTATCGCCAAATTTGGCTAAATATACTTATTTATGGGCGATTGTCACTCTAGCAGTTTCACCCTTTTTTTGGATTGTCCTGCCCAACACAGTACTGTGTCCCATTGGGTCGAGGTTTGCTCATTGTTGATAATGCACTCTGTACAAGACTATTGCTGCAACTTATTTTCCTTGGTCTGCCCTCTGCCCAGTTTTCTTTCACCAAGTTGTCATGTTTTGCACCCATAAGCTCTCCATGTTAGAGGGCCCCCCAAGGGGCACGTAACATGCAAGGTAGCATGTGCAAAGGGTCTTTAAAGCATGTTACATACCCCTTAGCACGCCCTAAGATGCCCAAAGCATGTATGATATGGACCCAAAACATGACTAGAAATCCCGAGGCGAAACAAAATGGGGCAAAGGGCAGACAGGAGAAAAATTTGCAGCAATTCTCTTGTATTGACCGACTGCATTAACAACTATGGGCAGATGTAATGTTCGGGCTGTAAGTACCATATTTTGACATGGGAGCTTACTACCTACTATCACATTAATTTGCACACAAAATGTCGAAACATGTGCACAGATGGGTTTTTGAAAATCTTTACAGACACCGTACATACATACGACGGTTTAGTAGTTGAAGTCTTTTTTTTCCCCCACAATATTCCAAGAAAAATGTGAAGTGTATTGAAGGTAAGATTAATAATAACTTGTGGGGGAATTTGAACTTCTATAATGGAAATTTAATTTAGCTCTAAAGGCTATAGAATAATTTTTTATTTCCCTGAAAAATTGTAAAGATAAGATTTAAAATGTTGGTTAGTTAGAAATATACCTAGCCTATCACAACATATATTCATTGAATGTTAATGTCCTTAGTAAGGATTGTATTATTCAACAAAGCCATTTGGGAGAAACAGATTAGGGGGAACTTGGAAGGGTGGGAAATTCACTGACATCTTTATTGGCCAAGCAATTGTGTCAATTGTAATCCAACAATTGTCTCATGAATATATTTTTTACACAAAAGAGTTTTCCATAGTAAAGTCAGGAAAACACAGCACCAGAACCTTGAGTTTGGTCCAAAAACGGGTGAGATAAAAAACAAACCTGTCAAAAAGTACATTAGCATTCAGGGTGTGAAAGGGGGGGGGGGATGCCAGGGTGAATTTCAGAATACCCCCATTTTTTGTGGTAAACTGAGTTTCATCGTGTTTTGACACCCTCTTTCCTTTTTCCTGAGCGCCTCCACTGCTGCTACATATATTTTCACTGCTCCTAGCTGTACAACTACTACAATTACTCTCGAACCTTGTGCATTAAATGCTGAGTTTCAACATTTCATACCCAGATCTTATATCTTATATATTAATTCACTACGTCCGTCTGTATGACGGGGGTTTTGGGGGGTGGGGGAGGGAGAGGCCGGTGAAACAGCGGGCGATCAGTGTTAGTTTGTGACGGGGTTGAATCATCATGGTTTCCGTGTACAAATCATCTTCACAAAGCATTAAGCATTGTAGTCGTTCGAAGGGTAGGAATGACGGTCAGATCGCATCCCTCTCCCACCGCACCAGAGGTGGATATAAAAATCTTTCTCTCTTCCCCCCTCCCCCCCCCCACACTACCGAAAGAACCAACGGTTATATAGAGGAACGTGTTTTTAGAAATTTCTAAAACTTTCGAGAACCAAGGTTCAAAATGTCAGAATCGAGGTTTTGGGTTTTCTCATGTCGAGTAAGGGAGTAAATACCCGGACTGATAACCTGAGGGTACACACGGCTGGTTCTGATACCTGCACAACGTCGGTCAGAATCACTATGCATTTGAGGTGGTTGGAGTGGCGTAACCACGGGTGTTCGAAAGTCACAGGTACCACTAGTTTAATAAAATTTCATTAGTTTGTAGACCTCATTCAAAGAGGGGACAGGGGTGAAAGGAGGCCCAAAGACAAGGTAACTTTACAGAAAATTCTATCGTGTGGGATGTAAGGTTATGCGCCATGAAATGGGCTTGATATCACCTAGGAACTTGGCAAGCTGTCAATCTACATGGTGATGGGTTTTTCCACAACTTGTTTCAAAGCATCACTAGCTTTTTCACTACGAAGTGTGATTTACATTTCAAGAACCTTTCTAAATTGTCAATTCACATTAAAACCGACACTAACAACACCAAAAGTGAACACAACAACAACAAATGGTTGCATATCCCACCAAGGAAGATGCTTATAAAAAAGTGCTTGAATAGGACACATAAACCAGCTACATGTAGTGAAAGAGAGGTGTTACTAATATTATATCTTGGATCACCCCCATGCTACATGTAAGTACATGTTAGAAATTTTCAAAGTTTTTTATATGTTGTTAAACACCAATTGGGTTTAAAACATTAGAATAGTCCTTACAACTCCCAAGTCCCAACCTCAAACAATTAGAGGAGTGTGTGTGACTGCATGCAGTTTGGTGGTATTGTTGGTTCAAACTGTTCAACATGCTCCTTCCTTCCATTGCAACATGGATGTTGGGTTTGCAATTGGAATTTTAAAGTCTGAGGAGACTTGAAGCACACTTATTTATTGCCTATGTTGTATAATTTATCAATAAAAAATCTCATGTTTCAATGAAAAGCAGTACTTAACAGGCTTGTTGGTGGGAATCTCTGCTTGGAACAAACCTGGATCATGTATACAGGAAGGCACTCTGCATAACAACCAAGGATCTGGCCAATCTTAACAGTCCATTTTACCTTAGGATGCCCCTGCTCCAGGGAGCTTGTGTGAAATTCCAGCTCCAGCCTTCTGGCTCCAGGTTGCAACAAGAAGTTGCACCTGGGAAGATACATCCTGAATTTACACTGCACTCCTCTCCCAAGGTTGTTATGGACTAGGTAATGGAAGGGTGCTGGTTACCACAAATAGTCAAGGTGGGTTTGTCACTACACATCCAATACAGCAATTGCTTTTACAAATTCTTCACATCTGAGTGATCTCATGCATCTTGCGCCACAATCTTTTTTCAACTGCTCAACCTGCTGGTGACCCTGCTCATTTGACCCAGTTTTAGGCTTTAACAGATGCAAATTCACTGATTTGAGAGGATTCTAGATAAGTTTTAAAAAGTTCAGATAAGATTCACAAGGAATAATCTGTGCTGCTGCAGACATTCCCAAACCCAGTTGAAGCCAATCAAGCTTCATGGAGGAAACAAGCACCAACCAACCACACAAACATCATAAAATAAGGTGCTGTACACATCCACTGGTAGGTCACACAGGTGATAGGTACCTCGTGTATTTCATGTGTGAAACTACTCTCCTCTTTCAATGGTGGGACTAACAGCATCAACCTCTGAACCTAAACCCTACCACCTAGTTCTCACAGTATTTGGTTGTCTGATGAAGTTTTGGTCTAAATGGCGATGACAACCAGAAAACTTTTGGAAGTCCTTCACTTCACGTCTGATTTCCATGACACTTAATCACACACCATGAGTAGTTGTGAGACTAGCTCCACCCATGCTCAGCATGCGGCCCTCCAACAGTAAATCTCACATCCAAGATGCCTAGCTTACTGTTTCCCATGCCCACCAATAAACATGAAACTGGCACTGTAAAAGGTGGGATACAACTAATAGCATACCACCTTGACCAATCAAATCAGTCCCGCCAATCAATACCACGTTTGTACTGTGCAGTGCCTTTTGCCAATCTCTGCATTCTGTGCAAAAATGCCGGCCCAAAGCTGATTTCCTGCTCCAAACTGGCATCACATTTAATCTTCTTCATCCAAAACCTGATGTACAGTGTGCTGCTGGAGTTGCTCTGAGTTGTTAAGAACCTTATAAGAGCCACCATTGCTCTCATCAAATGACTTCAATGCATTTCCCACAGATTTCCCGACAGGCTCTGAACAATCCTTTTGTTTACCCTTTCCTCCATAGAGAGAGAAAGAGAGATTAATTGAGTAACTGGCATCTATCCAACCAACAATTCTACTCTGAGACCAACAGAAACAACTCAAGTTCAAATTCGTGATTGAATTATGATGTGAGAAGGGTTGTGTACTCTGTGTTCTTGAATTGCACCAAGGTGAGAGGTATGAAGCATAAAACCTACCTTCATGCAAACCTTGATTATCCACTTTGGCACAAGCTACCCAACAGGGTAATATACAGTAGAACACCAGGCGTCAATGGTGATGCCATTGGTTCATAGATGACTAAATTACTGATGTAGGGGAGCTGAGGATTGAGGCATTGGCCTTGGCAAAATTCTATCAGCCAGCTCTGAGTTCAGGTTCACTGGCAAGGGGGGCATTTGGCTCATGATGCCTGGCATGATTGTCATCCTACACCAACCGGATAAAGAACTTTCATGTTAACAAATGGACACACCAGGAGCATTATCAGAGCAAAATGACTACCCATCATATCCAATCACTGATCCTTCATAATGTGGAAGAAAAGAGTGAAAGGGTAGGATAGTGACCTACCCATTCAAGATTGCAAAAATGTTGTCCCTGAACTGCACCAGCAATTCCGTATTCTCCTGGAGCTGTAACCTCACAAGAGCCCAAAAGCATGCAAAGTCAGACTTACTCCTGTTTATATATATTCCCTCATTCACCATACACAACAATGAGTGTTACAGCTAATTTGTTTGTTTACATAACTGTGATACCAGGCGATGTTGAAGTTGCTTAGGCACAGATTTACCTTGCAGGCAGCAAGGTTGGCTCGAATTTGTGCAATTACTTGTGTATTATGCTCAAGCAAATGACCTGTTGGTCCTCCAATAGCTGCACCAATCCCAGCTGGCTCACAGTTGGTTGCAATTATTGCAATCCAGAGAAATGGCCTCAAAGATTTCCCAATGCAGGTGAGTAAACATGCAATGATGACACCTGAAAACGTGTTTTCCAGCAAAAAGACCCTCTCCTTGCCTTCCAGACATGGATTCTTACAAGGACAAAAACATTGCTACTCCAGCATTCAGACCCACCATCATTTGAAATTCCATCATCGTTGTCTACAGGGGGTGGAGGTGGAGTGTACATAGGCATTGGCACCCTTGCTGCTACTGCTGCCACTGGTCTCGTGGGTGCTTCTAATTTTTCCTGCTACAGAAACACAGATGCAAAGCTCATATCGTTTAGAGAAAAATGAGACTGCAGTGCAGTGGCACAAGCCTAAGAACTCCTCTTCTTTCCACATCAACTTCAGATGCTTAAGGGTTTTGTCTACAATCACAACCTTCCACATATCAAACATGTGTTTACTGATATGAAAACCAATCAACTACTAAATTAAGAGGAAGAACAGGAGACCTTCTTGTCCTTGCTTTTCTTCGATGCATTCTGCTCTTCAACTTTTCGCCTTTTCCCATTCTCCTTCTTCTGTGCATGTAACATACCCCACTGATGGCTTACAAAGCTTGCCCATGAAAAAATTACTTACAAAGCAGACTATGGTAAAATACGAACATATTAACCCATGGAGAGAGCACTCACTGTTATCCAAACGCAGCGTAGGGCAACATCCCGCACAGTCTTCTCTGGAAGAAGTGCAGCAAGCTTGATGTATTTGGCAAGATTGTTTGTCAGGCCTGCATATCTGCCAAGGGAAAGCCCAGATCAATCTCAGAAACCTCCTAACTGCACCAGAAATCAATTATGAATTCCAATTCTCAGCTGTACTGCAAACCCACAAATGCACTTCACAAACAGAAACCTTCAAAATAGCTAAAGAGCCCCTGCATCCCAATTAGAGATATTTCTCTCTCTGATATTTGAGGGAATAGGCAATGACTGTTTACTTCACTAGTCCTTCTTCGAGACTTGATTGCTCTGCAGAGCTCCAAACAAGAGACAAGCCAACATCATGAAGAAGATGGTGATTGCCATTGTCAGTTCCATTTGTTGTTGTTCCATTCTTCACTCCTGATGATGCCACATCAACAGGGGCACTAGGTGTGCCATTTTCAGCCACACTCGCTGTTCCTTGTGGATTGCCAGTATGATGGGGTCTCGGTGTAGAATTGCTTGGTTTTGCTTGTGAATTCTGAATTGATCCAGCCATAGCTCACTGAACCATTTACAACCCACTAAGCAATTACAAGCCAAATAAATGATTAAATAAATACAAAGCTGTCCATCCACCATGAAGATAAGAGCTTCTGAAACCTAACAAAGTGAGCAACATGACTCCAGAGAAGTAATCTTGTTTTACTAAGTTTTCTTAACAAGAAGAACAAGAACAAGGCACCAGAGCTCCTACCTACCTTATATACTCCTCGAGGCGAAGTCTGTCTTCTCCAACTCTTCAATTTCTGTTCACCGGTATTCTTCTTCTTCCCAGACTTCTACAGCCAACATCTCTCAGCCCATTCTTGGATCCTTCGCTTCTTTAGAAAAATACGCACATCAACCAAAAAACACGCTCCTTTCTCCACACCTCTGGATTTGTGCCACCAACACAACAACAAAATCACCTTGGTGGCACAAATCCAGAAAGCAAAACAAAAGGGAAAAACCCCCACCCCAAACCCTAAAAAGCAAGTCAGCTACAAAAATCCCCCCTCTCTACCGAGAAAACCCATTTGTGCCATGGAACAATTCGCGAACTTCCTCCTCCTCCTCCTTGTCCCCTTTCTTCAATGCATTCTTGTGATCGACTTCTGCGAACAACCACAACAACCCATCACCACCATCATCATCATCATCCGCCAACGATTTCTTTTTCCCTCAAAGAAAAACCCTAAAAACACAAACAAATTCCTCAACCGCTGTTGAAAATCTTCGGCATTTCACAGCCATCTTCTGGATCCCACTCTCGCTACTCTTTTGCTACAAAATAATTCCCACCCACCACCGAGACCCACGGCAAGTTGCAACACCAGAAACGCTATCTTTCTCTTTCTCTCTCTCTCTCTTGTTCACAAACAGTTGTGTGTTGTGCTGCACGGTGGGACCCCCGAGGGAAGAAAAGATGCTCTGCCCTACGTAAAAGACAATGTGGGAATTTCGTTACACAAAATGGAATTTCTTTACAGGTTTCAGTTTAGGAGGGAGGGAGGGGGGAAAACAAGTGATGATGAAGACAAGGAAGGGTTCAGGTTTAAAAAGAAAACAAAATGGGACTCATCAGCAATGGTTTTTTTTGGGGGGGGGGGGAGTCACTTTTGTGATTTAGCCAAAGTGGCAATCATCCATAAAAAGATTTAGCCAAATTTGATAAGAAGCTAAATTTGAAAGTAATTTTTAAAAAAAAAACATCTTTCTATATTTTTGGCTACCTACTGGAACTGTGCATACAAATCTAGCGTTTTTCCTTAAATTTTGGTCGACCTTGGACAGGAGAAAGGCTCTCGGACAAGGGCATTACTGGAATTGGACCTTGCATAGGCCATCCTTTGAGTAATTGACCTCATCCTAGGGTGTTAGAGCATCTCCTGCTCTCCTCAATATGTGACCCTGCTCATCCTAAAACCTGCCCCCATAAAATTTATAACTAAAACTGGGACTGCAAATAGGTGAGATACTACTAATAACAAATCACCTAAACCAATCGTTAGGCCTATGGGTTGACCAATCAAAGACAAGGAACAACAGTCGGGTTGTATTTGTTGGCTCTACCCATAACGAAGAGACTATGCATCACTGCAGGATTTGGACTTGGGCATAAAGTTTTGGCTCACTCATTGGCCAATGTGGAGATGATAAGTGTTCACATAAAGAAAATTTTCACATGGATGTAATTTTTCATGTTCGGGTGGATGTAACCCTGATGTCCATGGTTCTTGGATGATGAGGGGGAGAGGCCGGGAGAAGGTATGCCTCCTCTAGACGAAGATTTCGAGCATTCTAAAACCTTGAATGTACGCTTTGTTGTGGTAGCCTTCCTTATTGAATGTAAAAATCGATTTTGATGGAGGAAAAAACAACACCTTGATTCAGAAGTAGTATAGTTAGTTGAATTCTTTCAATGATGTGTCTTTACTTGTTGTTTTGATGGTGCCCACAGTGAGTACACATGCTAAATGGGTAGTCAAATGTTTCTCTATGTGGCAAAGAAAGTGAATTGTGTGCATTCCATGCTAGTACTGTTGAATTGTGGCATTGTAAAAGAGGCAACAAAACCAACTAGCAATGTTGTTGTGGAATCTTGATGAAGGCAATAGTGATAGGACTAAATTTCAAGAAAATCTGCTAGGTACAAGCATTTGTCCAATATTTTAGCAAGGTGCATATAATCTTGCTGGTATGTAAAAAATTGAGGCAAGCAGGGATGAACAAAGGGCAGTTTCTCAAAGTAGGTCTATAAGTCAACCTATGTAGGTTGATACAAATGTCTGATCTAGTCATAAAATGGTGCCAAACAAGTGTACAAACAATGATAGCCAACCCCATGAGGATGAACAGGCAAAAGAGACTGTCATTGGGGATTGTATAGTTGCAGATACACAGTATGATGATAGTGTAGTGGCTCCTACTTTGTTAAGGTCTTTGGGCAATTCTACACTTTCTAAAAATCCATAGATCTAAGTGACCTTGGGGATACTATTAGCAGCAAGCAAGGTGCACACTTATCCACCACAAATGTAGAAGTTGGATACACTCAACTTGTGGACATTGAAGGTCTACACTCTCTACCAATTACTGATGGACAAGAGAACGTGCTTGATGCTTGACTAGTTTAGGATAGATGGAATTGTTCCGATCATGTGTTCACTCTTAAAGTTCAGTGCCTTTTTGTTGTTCTTATACTTAGTGGTTAAAAAGTTGGTTGTCAAAACTGAAGATGCTTAGTTTGTGTTTTTATCTTCAGCTTGTTCTAAAATCAAGGAGTACTTGGAACTAATACCTTTGAATCATGCATATGTGGGGCTTTGCGAAATGAGGATTTTGAAATCAAGATGGGAATGATAGGTTTGACCATGATTAACAAAAAGCAGGGTGCAAATGCACTACATGATGGAGGAACGTAGAGTTGGAGCAAGAGAGGAAAATCAAGTAAGTCCTATGAACATGGATGAAGGCAACATGGATGAAGGCCACACATATGAACAACAGTAGCCTGAGATGTCAGCAAGAGAAACCCAACATAGTAGCAATAAATGTAATGCAACCTTAAGAATAGTCCTAGGGATCAGGTGCATGCAAAACACAAATCACACATGCACGCCCTTCATCTCCGATGTCATCAGCTTTTATCATGGCCCTTCATTTTTCTTTGGAGAAGCAATGGGTATTTTTTTATTTTGCAAGTAGCTTTTTATTTTCGAGAAAAGTTCTTTCGTTTGAAAACTTTGGGGATTTTGAAAATACATTTAGCTTGTTTATCTAAAAAATTTGACTAAGACCTTGACATTTATGGGGAGGAAGTTCATATTTAGTGAATTTCCTAGGTGTTTCTGGTTGACATGCTTAAGTAAGCAAATGTAAGCATGGCACATTGGTGTAGGCAAGCAAAACATGTAACTTGGTTTGCAATTGTGGTGGATATGGCAATGGGGGCAGTTGCAGTTTTTAATTTTCAATATTTAAACATTTCAATTTTCAATTTTCAAACATTTTAGTTTTCAGTAGTCAGACTTTTCAATATTTAGACATTTCAGTTTTTGTTTTCAGTACTCATACATTTTAGTTTTCAGTTTTCAATATTCAAATATTTTAGTTTTCAGTTTTAACTTTCCATGTTCATACATTTCAATTTTCAGTTTTCAACTTCCAGTATTCACACATCCAAATTCAGACATTTCAATTTTCAAATTCCAAACGCTTCACATAGAGATTTCAAATTTCAGTTTTTAACTTTAAGTATTCACACATCCCAATTTAGACATTTCAGTTCTCATAATTTCAGTTTTCAGCTTTTAGTTTTCAAAAGTTTAAATTCGAAACATTCCATATATTGTAGTACCTTGGCAAGTTCAGCATATGCCTCCCAAAAAATTAATTAATTAAAAAAAATACTCCTAAAAATTCTTGACTTTCATTCTTAAGGAGTTGATTTTTGGAATAAAATATTGACCATGGTCATATAACATTGGGCAGAGCCATTACGCAATGAGCTGCTTGTTACATGCTTCTTTAGCAGGTGTTAAGCCTTTGCTGTAACATTCACCAGCCTTACCAAATTATGCAAAAATGTTGAGCCAAAACCATTTTGCTGAGTCGAACTGGCATGTTCTGACTTTGCTTCATTGAGTTTTAATTTGTTGAGTCACGTCCTGAGCACAGGTGAAGTTGCTCTTACCATTTCATGTGATAGGCTCTCCCCCTTATGATAATGGTTCTTTCCTTTATGGTAAAAATTCAAGTCCGACCAAATGACCTGGGGACTGAATGGACTCTGCATCATTCCACAGGCTTTCCCTGAAGGCCAGAGGCTGGAGCCAATAAAAGAATAAAGGATAATTTACTATGAGGAAAAAGAGAAAGAAACGGTATTGAAAGAGTATGAGGGAAAAAAAAGAGCTAATAAGATTTGGAAAGAAAAATTAGAAAGAGAGGAAAAAAGAAATATTTTTAAAGATAGGCTAAGAAGAAAAAAGAGAAGAATGATGATAAAAAGAAGTTTATGTTCAAGAGGATAACAAAGAAAGAAATTGTGGTAAAAGATGCATTGGGTGAACCAGCACTTACAATTACTGTACTACCATGGTGAAAGGAAGTGTTGGTATCAACTTTTGAATATATCATGTGGTCATGGTATCAGGGATTCTTTCTTAAAACCAGTCTGTATGCAGACAGGGTTATAATATCATCCTCGTACCTTCTTTTCACGTTCAGCAAGAAGTAAATTATTTTTTGAAAATGTCAAATTTTTGAAGAATTGTCTATCAATGCTGAAATTTAAGGAAATTGCAAAGGAAGAACAAATATAAAAATTGGTCTCATTAGAGTCATCCATAAAGTAACCCTGTCTTTGGGCCTCCTTTCACCCCTTATCCCCTCTTTCAGGGGTAACTGCAAAGTAAAGACATTTTATTAAATCTCAGTATAAAATGCTGCAACGGAGTATGAAATGCTCAAACACAGCATTTAACGCTCGAGGTTCGAGACTAATTATAGTCTCGTACAGTTACGAGCAGTAAAAATATATGTAGCAGCAGTGGAGGCGCTCAGGCAAAAGGAAAGACAGGATGAAACTCAATTTATGCACCAAAATTGATGGTTTTCTGAGTTTCATCCCCCTTTGAATGCTAATGTAAGTTTTTTTTTAATCTCACCTTGTGTATGACCAAACTGAGTTGTTCTGGTGCTGTGTTTTTCTTACTTTAGGGATAACTCTATTAGGTAGAGGTTTTAAGTTCAGGAACCTACCAACAAAGTTGCCTATATATATTGTCGTAGGTGAGTTTGAAAAATAAAATAATTATTTGACACGCAATTACTGAACCCAAAAATGTACTAAGATATTAGTGGACTAATAGAGAGAGAGAGAGAGTATTGAATAGGCTTGTTGTAGGTGAGAAGGAAAAATGTTATCACTAATGAAATTGCTGGATTTGGAGGTCTGATTTTTTTTTCCCTTTGTTATCTTGAGTGAACTAACAATTCAATGGTTCAATTTGTAATAGCTATTTAGAGACAGGGTTCTCGCAAATTACTCATGCACTTTGTTTCATAGCATGTTGATATTGGTATTGGGCATTTAAAAATACTAGTTTGGTCCTAATCTGGTGTCCAAGGCTGTTTTTTGGCTGGTATAAAGCCAGTATATAACTGGTATTGAGACTACCTTACCCTAAGGTCAGTTTCGTTGTTATATAATTCTCAAAATAGTGAAATGAAATTTTGTGAAAATATGAAGTTGATATGTGAAAATCATCATAATATAAACTGATGCAAAACTAATATCACCTTGAGTACCTACTACCTACCTAGATTGGTACTAATATATAAGCTCCATATTGCCTCAGCTCATAGAATGGTAGAGTCCTTGCTGCCAGTCTTGATACTAGTGTTGATACCAAGGATAGGCCTGTATACCAAACCAACACTAGGGAGAAGTGAAAACTCAAATTTCATTTAAATTGCTTTTAAATGTTATAAATATTCCATGACTAGATTAAATTTAAATCTGTAAATCCAAATCTAACATTTTGGTTTTTGGGTTATTGGTTTGTAGAATAAAACTTGAAGCTATAGGCTTTACCAAATTTAGGGTTGTACTCAGTTTTGCCCTCCACATGACATTATTCTAATAAATGCCTCGGTCTTGAGCTTTACTTAACAACAAAACCTAGTTCGAAGGGCATTTTGATTTTTGAAATGCCCACTTTGAAAGCTGATCCATTTTTTCCAAACAATGGAAGGAATATACCTAGGGTAACATGTCATTGACATACATTAAAAAATTCAAACCACTTTTTAATGGCTGCTAACAAGCTTCATTTGGAAAGATGAAGGTCCTATTGTAGGTGCTAGTTCAACATAGACATAACAAATATGAGAAAAGAATGTTGCACCAAATCTTCTTGTAACAATAGTGTTTTCTTTGAAATTTTTTGCCACTTTTCAACAAAAAATGGGGAATTTCTTTTTATTACAAATTGTACTAATTTTTCTATTTTTGGATTTTAAGAAATTCTTAGTATCACAAATTTGAAGAAAATAAAAAACTTGACGGGTGAAGGTTACATGTAATTGTTTTAATTTTAAAATTGTATCTTTTACATGATAGGGAAAGGGGAAATTGTTTACAACTAAAATAGGTTTAGGTCAAGGGGATATATATACACACATGCACAAATGATGGATTTCAATACCAAGGGTTAGGAGGAATATTTTTATTCCATTTAATCCACTCTTGATTTGGGGTTTCAAATGATTAAAATATATGGCATTGATATAACCATATATTGAGCTCTTTAGACCCATGGTGAAAAATTTGGTCCATGTAAATGCATTCTAAAAATTGATGACCTTCATGAACTTCCATCCTTTCAATGACCATCCTTGTGCTTGAGGTCTCTCTAGTAGGTGGAGGCAACCACAAGGCACAACACAATTGCCTTTTTAAATATTGAACTTTTCACAATTTTTCTATTACAAACAATAATGAAAAATTCAAAATAAATTGAACCTTATCTACATTTCTTTTGCAAGTGCAATATGCCAAAAACTAGGACAATCTTTTTTGAAAGACCTTGGATACAATCAATAATATATGAACCAAATTGTTTTTTAAAATGTTCATTTACAATGCATTTATAGTAAAATTGATATCTAATTGATTTACATGGTTCTCAAGGATCACATCTCCTGTGATAAAAAACCATTTTAATATTGATGTTCAACAATGATATTTACATGATTTTAAAACCTTTTATTTAATCACATGTTGTAGTTATTTTATTTATCATAACATCTTTATGCTAATTAACCTTGTGATTTATTAATCCATTTTTAAAAAAAATCATTTATATACTTTGGAAGAAATATTTCTTTGTTTTGTTTGTAAAACATGCCCAACAACTAAGTTGCAAAACTATAGGTAACATTTTTGGAAGAAAATTTTTGCCCTATCTATTTAATCATTTGAACATGAATATAATAATAACATATTTTATTTTTTCATATAATCAAATTATATGTATATAACTTTGAATATTTCATGATCATTTAAAAAGAATAATGAACCTCGTTTAGAAAATATTCTAAACATGGAACATTTCCATTAGCAAATTGTGTCTTTTGAAATCAAAGCACAAGGATGGATGTTGAGCACCTCGACATACACATATTAATATATTAATACGTAAATGTTCATATGCATGACATGAAAATAAAATGATTGCATATATTATGTGTTCAAATATAACATTTCCTAGTAAGTTTACCAAGGACGTTCTACATTGAAGGTAAAGATATAAGGATTATAGATGAAATGGGTAAGATTCATTTTCATAAGCTGAATGTTAAATGTCACAACCCCACTTTGAGGGAAGTGTGAGGTCGCCACTCACACTCTCGAAAATGGGACTGGGGAGTCCTTCGGGACTCCCGAAAACTCAGAGCGTGATTACAGGGGTCAAAACACTTCACATTGAGGCGTTCTTTATACCATTGAAAAGGTCTTAAAGTGTAAATGTCCAAAATGGCCTCGCATGAGCCATTTGGACATATGCAACACAAGTTATGATCAAAAAAAGGGCTAGGAGTCAAATTGGTAGTTTGACTCTCGACCATTAAAAGTCAGGAGTCGACCTGATTCCGGTGCGTGCAGGTGAAGTGCGACACACCGTTGAGAAGCTCTCAAGGAAACCTACAACTTTGGTTTAGACCTCGTCTCGATCTGAGTTCGGGGCGAGAAGTTATGAACGTCCAAAGTCCCGAGAGTCCAAACCAGGACAGTTTCGGGACTCCACTTTGGGAGTCCCAAGAAAAAAAGCCATTTGGATGCAAGTGTGGTGGAGAGCTGTAGAGAATATTATATGGGGGAAGGTGGTGGCTTCCCTCGAGTCCGGGCCGTGGTGAGTCAAGTGAGTCCAAGGTAGCCCGTGGCTTGTCCCAACACCAAAAGGGTGTAGAATGAGTTCTAACCAACTTGTTGGTTACATTTGGATGCAGGACCGTGTAATTGGGTAAGCTTGTCCCTCTTCCTAGTCTATCCTGGAGCTTTCAGCACGTCCCTCTCACCCCCCTTTAGTGCTGGAAGCTGGGAGCGTGCCCCGAATCCTAGAAATTTCGCAATTTGAATGACTTAGCCCCACTTGGGGCTAACTTGGGACTTGGAAGTGCGTCATGTGGTATCAGAGCTCCGGTTGAGCTTGGTGCACTTCTTGGGAGTTCCAGATAGCGCCCAACAAAAATTGGAAACAAGCCTAAGACACCATATTGGAAAAACCCAACGAAGACTGTGTAGTCCCGTCAGAATCAATTGGGGAGGAGGAACCAATAATCGGGAAGACCAAGATGAGCCCGAAAGTGAGGAGGAACAACGGAGCTCGATCCTATTCACCCAGGATTAATTGGAAGTCCTCCTCAAGATGAATAGGCCCGACTGTAGTGAGCTGGTTACGACCCTCAAAGGAGGAGCATCCAAGGATGTGAGGTTCCAACCAGCCAAACCCGGGAATTTCGATGGTGCCCGTGACCAAAAGGTTGTGGACGCTTAGCTTGCGAAAATGGAGGATTATTTGCATGCCACCAAGGTTGGACGACACTCGGCCATGGAGCTTGCTCAGTCCTACTTGAAAGGCTATGCCGCCACTTGGTGAAGGACAATGAGACAAGAGGAAGGGAAGAACGATGGCTACATTTGGGAGTTCTTTAAGGAACGCATCGAGACCGAATTTGTTCCAAGGAAAGGAACTCCGACTATATCTCGAAGTGCAAACTTCGTGACCTTATGAATGCCACAAATGAAAATTTGAAGCAATATGTGAAGGTTTACTTCGAACTCATGCTCAAAATCCGACACATGCATGAGTTGGACTGTGTGTGCCAATTCGTGATGGGGTTTCCAACTTGGGCTAAGCAAAAGCTTGAGGAAAATTGGCCCTCCTCACTATCTGAAACCATCATGAAAGTGGAAGGCTTTTCGGATGTGGGGCGGAATGAAAAATACGGGTTCAAGAAAGACAACAAGTTTCTTCACAAGAAACCAAGGCATGATGGTGAATGGAACCATGGGCAAGGAAGCCCAACAAAGGATAAGCCCAAACAATTCCAAGGCTCGAGGTTTAAACCCAAGGGGAACTTTGTGAAGAAGGGGGCTCCTTTCAAAAGGAGCCAACCCAAGGGAGATGTTGGGGTGAAACCCAAAGGAGCATGTTTCAACTGCAACGAGATGGGGCATTACTCCAAGGTTTGCCCCAAGTCCAAAGCAGGGAATGGGGGCTCTAAGGTAATTGCCCTCAATGTTAACCTAGCCTAAGCTGAATGCAATCAACTTATTTTCTTGAAGGGGAAGATTATTAAGCGAGATTTGTTATGTCTTTTGGACACAGGGGCTTCTCACAACTTCATAACACGAGAAAGCGCTGAAAGGATGGAGCTCCACTTGGAGGAGCTCAAGGCACCCATCAAAGTGCATTTCGCGGATGGGGTTCCCCATTCGACTATGTCGCAAGCAAAGGAGGTGCCTCTCCAACTAGGAAATTAGAGAGGAAAGGTGGACTTGTTGGTGTCCTCCTTGGGTGGAATGGAGTGCGTTTTGGGAATGGAGTTCATCACCCAAAACAATGTGCTCATAGAAGGGCACAATAGGTTAGTTAGGATTCTTTCCAAAAGTGGGATCATGAAAGTGAAGGCGCATGAAATGCCTTGTGTGGGTGGGCCAACCATCCACTTTATGTTAGGAAAAACCTAGGAAAGAGAATGCGTGGGAGGTTACGGCATGTTGTGTGTCATGCGAGTGTTAGATGAGTATGAGCCCAAGGAAGCCACCAAGTTGGTGACTTCCGCTAAATGCATAAAGCAAGAGTTCCCAGGTGTGATGCTCGAAGAGTTGCTCGAAGACCTACCCCCGAGAAGACGAGTTGATCATGCAATTGAGGTAGTACTGGGAGTGGCACCTCCCGCCAAGGCCCCATATAGAATGAGTCATGAGGAGTTGAAAGAGCTTAAGGTTCAACTTGAAAAACTTCTAGCGAAAGGTTACATCAAACCAAACAAATCACCGTATGGGGCACCCGTCCTTTTTGTTCACAAGAAGGATGGGACGTTAAAAATGTGTGTGGATTATAGAGCACTCAACAAGGCAACGGTGAAAAACCGATATCCTTTGCCTCGAATCAATGATTTATTTGATCGTCTTTCGGGAGCCAAGGTTTTTAGTAGGATTTATCTACGTTCGGGATATTACCAAATTCAGATCGCGGAAGGGGATGAAGAAAAGACTGCTTGCCGCACAAGGTATGGCTCATACGAGTTTTTGGTGATGCCTTTTGGGCTCACCAATGCACCTGTCACATTTTGCACTCTCATGAATGACATTTTTCGAGAATGGCTTGATGACGTTGTGGTCGTTTACATAAATGACATTTTGATCTATAGTGGCTCCTTGGAGGTGCACGCGGAGCACTTTTGCAAGGTGTTCCAAAGACTAAGGGAAAACAAGTTGTATGCTAAGCTCGAGAAGTGCGAATTTGGGGTGACGAAAGTGGACTTCCTTGGGCATAGGATAACTCAAGAAGGTTTGAAAATGGATGATCACAAGGTCAAGGCAATTATGGATTGGGAACCACCCAAGTCGGTGCTAGCCTTAAGATCCTTTTTGGGATTGGCCTCCTACTATCGCAAGTTCATTAAGAACTTTGCGAAGATAGCCGCGCCTTTGACAAACCTTTTGAAGAAGTCCACCGTTACTTACGAATGGAAGGGAGCATGCGACGAAACCTTTGAGACCTTAAAAGGCATTCTGGTGAAGGCACTAGTGTTGAAGTTGCTCGACTTTGACAAGGACTTTGAGATCCATTCCGATGCTTTCAACTTTGCAATTGGAGGAATCTTAGTGCAAGAAGGAAGACCGGTGGCATTTGAGAGCAAGAAGTTGAGTGAGACAGAGTGAAGGTGGCTAACACATGAGAAGGAAATGTGGGCGGTCATACATTGCCTCAAAACTTGGGGCCATTACATAGGCTCCAAAGATGTGGTAGTGTGGACCGACAATGTGACCTTGAAGTACTTTGCCATTCAACCCAAGTTGTCCTCAAAGCAAGTGAGATGGCGAGACACATTGGCTTTGTTCAATGTGGATATTTGACACAAGACCGGGAAGGATAATGTAGTGCTCGATGTGTTAAGTCGAAAACACCAACTTAAAGTGGTGTATGTGGGAGAGACGAAATTTCAAAAGGAAATTCGATTAGCAAGCCGCCAAGATGCATTTGCCATGGAGGCAAGGCAAAACATTCAAAATGGAGCCAAGTCCCACTTCCATTTGCAAAATGGATTATTGTGGTACAAACAAAAGCGACTCTATGTACCGGAAGGGAAGATGAGGGACACCATTTTGAAGGAGTGTCATGATGGACCGCTTGTGGGCCATGGTGGTGCAAAGCGCACCACAACACTCCTAAAGAAGTCCTACTATTGGCTCAACTTGAAGGATAGTGCGGAAGAGTATGTGAAGACTTGTTTAACTTGTCAACAAAACCGAACCCTCAACAAGAAGCAAGCGGGTTTGTTACAACCTTTGCCAATTCCAGAAGGGCCGTGGGAAAGTGTGTCCATGGATTTCATGGTAAGCTTGCCCCCATCAAGGGGGTTCGATACCATCATGGTGATGATGGATCGATTTAGCAAGATGGCACATTTCATTCCCACAAAGGATGAGGCCACGACCCAAGAAACTGGTAGGTTGTTCTTCACACATGTCTTCAAGCATCATGGGCTTCTAAAGGACATAGTTTCGGATCGAGACCCGAAATTCACAAGTAAGTTTTGGCGAGCCTTATGGAAGAGAATGGGGTCGAAGCTCAAGATGAACATTTCCTTCCACCCCCAAACAGATGGGCAAACCGAGAGGGTGAACTTAGTGATCTAACAATTCCTAAAGAATTATGTGGCGGCGGATCAACAAGATTGGGTGGACCACTTGGAGTTAGCCGAATTTTGTTACAACAACTCGGAACATTCCATGACAGGGTCCGCCCCTTTTCAAATGGTGATGGGCAAATCACCAATTGTGCCCATGACTTGGGCAGCACATGGACAAACCCCGAATGATGCAAGTGAGGAAGTGCTAATGGTCACACAACTTGATGAAGAAAGGCAGCACCTTTGGGAGTTGGCGAAGGCCAACTTAGGAAAGGCGCACAAAAGGTACAAGGATTTTGCGGACAAGTCCTGGCGAGAGGTGAAATTTCAAGAGGGGGACGAGGTGTGGTTGAACATCAAGAACTTCTGATTACTCGAAGGTTTAAGTCATAAGTTATTGGGCCCATATGCGAGTCCATTCAAAGTGTTTGGAAAAAAAACTTTCCGACACTTATAAGTTAGAACTATTGGAAAATCTTAGAGTTCATCCCACATTTCATGTTTCCCTTTTGAAGCCGATCTCCCGTGATGCCTCAAGGCCTAATCGAAAGCACAACTCAAGGCCCCCACCAGACTTGGTTCATAATGAACCAGAGTTTAAAGTGGAAGCCGTGCTCAAATCAAAGCAACTAAGAGGATGAGAGCGGGAGTACCTAGTTAACCGGAAAGGATACCATCCAATAGAAGCATCTTGGGTGAATGAATCCGACATGGAACATGCCCAAGAAGCCATAGAAGAATTCCACATTAGACCGGCAAAGAAGAAAAGATGTAAAGTGTGATGAGGACATCACTTTTCTTTTAATGGGGCAAGGTGTCACATAAAATGTACAACATCAAATTGCAAGTGAAATAAAGGCTTAAGGACTTCCAAAAGATTGTATCACAAGAATTATGTATAAGTGCAAATAGGGTTGTCAAGTTTGGCATGGGACAAATGAAATTTCTTACGTAAGCCCGAATCAAAATCGGACTCCTACTTTGGGGTGAAGAAAAATCTTGACCCCAAAAGAGGAGGCAAGCAAGGTGAGCTTGCAGGGACATGCACAAGCCTTAAGTGCATCCCAAAGGGTTGGTTGGTAGTGGCAGCCAACGCGGGAAGTCATGACCCCGTTCGCGTATTTTATCGTGTAGTTTAGGACTTGGGTTTTGGCAAAACCTAAATGTCACTTCTCGTACCTTGATAAGCAAACCTTTTAATCAAGGCTTAATTTTTGTGATCAAGGCGCAAGGTTGAGAAAGGAGTCATGTCAATAGCTTAGGTCAAGAGTAGACTTGACTTAAATTTTCATGAGGGGAAGGTTGGAAGAATGGCCTTCCAAATGGGGGCTCCGTCAATTAGGCTAATTTAGTCTTTTGACGAAGCAAAGGTTAAGGGTTTTCTATGAAATGCCCTTGGACTTGCCAAGAAAGTGTTGGAAACTTGGGGACGCCTAAGTTAGTTCGAGGCAAGGTCCAGTCGTAAAAGTCGGCATTTGATGGCCAAGGATCCAAAAAAGTAATTACAATTATGGAAGGAAAATTCTAAGTGTCAATGAGGACATTGACCTTTTCTTCTAGTGGGGGAGAGTGTCATAACCCCATTTTGAGGGAAGTGTGAAATCGCCATTCACACTCTCGAAAATGGGACTTGGGAGTCCTCCGGGACTCCTGAAAATTCAGAGCGTGATTGCAGGGATCAAAAAACCTCACATTGAAGCGTTCTTTATACCGTTGAAAAGGTCTTGAAGTGTAAATGTCCAAAATGGCCTCGCATGAGCCATTTGGACATTTGTAGCACAAGTTATGGTAGAAAGAAGGGTTGGGAGTCAAATTGGCAGTTTGACTCCCGACCACTAAAAGTCAAGAATCGACCCAATTTTGATGCGTGCAGGTGAAGTGCGACACACTGTTGAAAAGCTCTCGAAGAGACCTACAACTTTGGTTTAGACCTCATCCCAATCCGAATTCGGGGCGAGGAGTTATGAGCGTCCAAAGTCCCAAGAGTCTAAACCGAGACAATTTCGGGACTCCACTTTAGGAGTCTTGGGAAAAAAAGCCATTTGGATGCAAGTGTGGTGGAGAGCTGCAAAGAATATTATATAGGGGAAGGTGGTGGCTTCCCCCGAATTTGGGCCGTGGTGAGTCAAGTGAGTCCAAGGTAGCTCGTGGCTTGTCCCAACACCAAAAGGGTGTAGAATGAGTTCTAATCAACTTGTTGGTTAGACTTAGATGCAGGACTGTGTAATTGGGTAAGCTTGTCCCTCTTCCTAGTCTATCTTGAAGCTTTCAACACGCCCCTTTCACCCCCCTTTAGTGCTGGAAGCTGCGAACATGCCCCGAGTCCTAGAAATTTTGCAATTTGAGTGACTTAGCCCCACTTGGGGCTAACTTGGGACTTGGGAGCGCGTCACTAAACATGTTTTGCAAATGAACACAAATATGTTTGGAAGGAAATAATAATATGTGTTGTTCAAATGTGGATTGTATTTTAAGTGATGTTATTGAACATATTATGTAAATGAATGTGGATGCTTTTATATCATATGACAATTTTTTCATTGAAAATGTATTTAATCATTTTTGTGATTTGTTTTAACATATATAGTTCATAATGTTGTGGATAAATTTTAGTTTTGGTTATGAAATGTCATTTAATGTATAATGAAACAAACAATAACTTAGTATTTTATGTTTGACCTTTGAACCATAAATAAACTTCATAGATATAATATGTATGCCCTAATGATGTGATGATGTATTGAATCATTGCAACTTATTATTGCATGAAAAGTTTATAAGCTATATATGACTATTAATGTCATGGTCAATGTTTAAGGTGGAATAGCCAAAAATAACCTAAGGTGGATTGGTTGAACATAATTAATGTGAAATAGTCTAAAATAGCCTAAGGTACAATAGTTTAATATAGCCAAATTAGGTGCATAGCTCAAGAATATCTTAAGGTAAAATAACCTATAATAGCATATGTGGATAGTTTGGAATAGTCAATAATAGCTTAGAATAGCTTTGGACTAGTTTAAAATCTTAGCTTACCATAATTTAAGATTACCATAAGAATCTAACATATAATAGTTCACACATAGGTTAAGAAAATAATGTGGATAATAATGTGTGATAATAAATCATTTCATTTTTAAAAATAGTGGTCCAATGGTTAAGAATTTGTTCCTTAAACATGGAGTGAATGAAGGTGAAGGGTTCAAGCCTTCACATTTGTGCCCTAAATTGGCGGGTTAGGTTTTTAAGTGCCTAAATTAAGTTAGGTTAGGTGCCTAACCTAACTATGAACTAGGAGGTTAGTCTAATAAATTAATTATTACTGAATTTGACTTGTTATTAATGAATTCACATATTTGTAATAATTAATTGCAATTCACTAGGGGCTAAACCACTTTTAGCATGGCAAATTTGTTCAAATTCATTCAAAATCTAGTGAAATAAAATGAACTAAAACACATTGTTACTATAATGTCATACTGCAATAATTCATTCATGATTTATTATTATCGTAAAAGGTATTTAGAATATGTATACCTTAAGAAAGTGGTTAGAAATATGAGAGACATTAATCAATAATTTTATGTTTATAATCAAAATATAAACTTAATGCATTATTTTTGTAAGAAACTAAGTGTTTCATTTAAAGTGGTAGTCAAGAATCAAAATCAAAATTTTTACCAACTTTTCATTTATATTCCTCAAGTGTGGAAAGGGCAAAAAGCTCAACATTACAATATGTAATCTATTAATAAAAATATGATCATTCTGAATAATATTTTAAAAATACACAATAATGTGATCATGATAACACCTTTGTGTCAGATAACAATAAGCATATAAACACATTGCATGTTAATAATATTAACATCAATTCTTTGCAAACATTAATTTTTCTTTTTAAAAAACCAAAATATAGGTTTTAAGTGAAAGCATAGTAAAGTGTACAACTAAAAGTACTTGCTAGTCTACTTGTCAAATGAACAAAAAATAGGGCCAAAACCCATCACAAAATTGTTATACATTCAATTTTTTTAATTAAATGATAAATAACAAGATATTTCTTCATTATTATGCATTAATTTGTTAATTTTGCATTGTAAAAATAGGTTTCAAGTAGACTTTTATAAATGCAAAGTAGCTTTTTAAACCTGCTTTCTGTAGTGTAACATTCGATTCAAGTATGTGTCAAGTATATTTTACCAAAGAAAAAGTAGATTTGTTTTTTGGTGAGGCCCTTGAATATACAATGATCTTTATGTTACAACTTCATACATGTATATTTCATTAAATTTTCTAATGAAAAAGTAGGTTTGAACACCATATTGATTAGTCAATTTCAAACCTACTTATTCCCTACTTTTATTATTCCAAAGTTTTTGAAATCTTGTAGTTGATTTACAATAAACCCAATTGAAGGCTCATGAGTTTCAAAATGAAAATAAAATAAAATTTGAATCTACTTTCTTGTATTTTCATGAATTTTTTTTTTAAACTTAATATTTTTTCAGCAACTTTTTGTATACTTTACCATTAATTACCTAAAAGTTTTAATTTCACCTTATGCTTTTAATTAGTTCTTAAAATTTCAGTTTGGTTCTTGAAAGATGTATTAAGTTCAATTCTTTGTGGGAAGGTTAAGGTGCAACTTTTGAAAAAATGATCCATTCATGTGTAATTAAAATAAACAAAAAAAATTAAACTAATTGTTATATATATATATAGTGTTTGGAATTGTAGTTTTACAAAGTATAATAATAATAGTTTAATTTTTGTTTGTATTGACATTTTGTATTACATACATTTATGATGTTTGACCATTAGGGATTTGCATAGAATGAAGGTGCAAATTAATGGGCATGGCATATGTTTATATCAAGCAACAATATGGCACTCTACAAGGTCTATTATGTTTAGTAACAATGTTTTATTAATGTCCTTTAATTTTATAAAGTTTTGTTGATGTGGTTGTTTAGATAATTATTCATTGTTTAAAACATTACTTTAACTATTACTATTTTTTTATTAAGTTAAGTGCTAACAAATTGGGAATATAATATGTGTATGTGAAGGTCTAGTAGCATCCTTATATTGATGTTGATTTAGTTTCATAAGGTTTTGGTGTTAGGGTTTTTTAAGTAATTTATAATCACAATTTAGTACAATATGCCCTAATTAATATTGTAATTACCTAGGACAACAAATTTTAAGTCTGTTATGTATATTAAAAGGTCTAGTAGTAGCCTTTTATTCATTTTCATTTAATTTCATAGGGTTTTGGCATTAAATTCTTTAAAAAATTTAATCATAATTTAATATAAAATGCCCTATCTCATATTGTTTAGCTAACACTATCCTAGCTAATTTATTGTTAACCTATTTTGAGCTTAAATATGCCTTAGTATGTCAATACATGAATTCCTCATTTGTGTATATATAAACTAATCTTCTACTTTGATTGTCATCTTTTTTTGTTTATTTCTTATTATATTGTTCTAATATTTCGTAACTATTTTGTTTTCACTTTTTGTAGTTTTAATTTCTAGTTAGGTTTTTTTTGCAATATAAGTTGAACTTTTGTTAATGTTCTTAATTTTGGGGATTTCATGTTATTTCACTTTAATCTTGATTTCAATTTTTGTACATGTTATTTTAATTTTTGGTTTTTGAGTTTCTAGGTCTTTCATTGTGTTGTTGCTATAATTTTAGTTGTTTGAGATTGTTGAAATGTCTTTGTTTTAAGATGCAAGAAAGTGACAAAAGTTAGATGAAAATTCTTTTTTAAAATTTAGTAACAAGAAATAAACACCAATAAATGTTGTTGAGATTATATATGTGAATCAAAGGATGTTAGGAGTTTGTTTTGAGGGACTTGTCCTCAACAAATATAGCCCATATGAAGTGGTTGGTAGTGGATATAAATATATTCATTATGACTTGATAGATAAATAGGTTTTTTATGACAATCGTTTTTACAACACAAGCTCCAACTTTGTCACCACCTTTTTTCGATTAAACATTGGGTCATATGTGACAATCATAATTTGGTGTGATATTTTGAAATAAGTATGTGAAAGAAGACTAGTCATTTTTGTTGAACATGGAAGCAACAACTTTCATTAAAGACATTGATTCCTTTCTAATTTCTTGGAGATTTTTTTCTAGTCATATAATTAGAGATTTCATTTAGAGAGAATTTGGATGACTTAGAAATAATAAAAATGGTAGTCATTGGGATATATGAGAGGTCCACAAAAATATTCATCTTAATTATTGTCAATGAATATGAAAGTGAAAACAACTAGGCTCTTGTTATGTGCAACTTGTTTAAATTTACAATATTGGCAAAGTTGCAACTTTGTTGATCAAGAATGTTGGCAATGTTGTGTATGGTGAACAATAATTCATGACAGATTACTCTTCTATTTTTGTGATTCCAACTCCCAACATAAAGGTTTAACAAAAACATTATGAGATGCACAAAAAGAGGATCGAACTTGGGTTAAATTTTGAAACAAAGATTGAGAAAATTATTTGATCAATAATGTTTTTTGGGTTGTTTCAATATGTAATACATTTATGGACATACATTGTTTTGTTTGATTACATGTCATTAGGAAACTAACAATCTCAATTGAAGTAGATCATGTTTTGAGAATGTTTTTTTGAGGTGACATTTGCCATCTCTAACAAGGAAAAACTATAGGGTTCTTATTGTTATATGTGTGCATCCATGGTATCCACGAATACACAACCACACATTTAAATCACAAAATCAAACAAGAAAGAACAAAAAGTTTGAGTGTATGTTGTGTGAGTTGTGGATAAGATCAAATTACTTGTACATTGGGCAAACTTGAAAATCTCAAGGCAAATCAAGGCCTACACATGAAAATTATAAAGATATCATATATACCTGTCAAATATAAAGTATAGCATGCAACTAAAAATTGAGTGTAACTTGTTTGAGGCAATTCAAGTAATTTTGGTTGCATTTAGGGTTGTCATGATGTGATGTGCCCAATTTGTGTCTTCTGTCACATCAACATCCATCCAAACATGTCAGTTTCATCATTAGGACAAACATCAACCATTTTTTTTTATTTCTTTGGTAGGATTGGTTCTAACAACCAAAATCTTTTGGTTGTCAACTTTTGGTCGCCATGCCACCCAAATTTTCGATCACCACTCGAAATTTTTGTCAATCCTTACACGAATTTTTTCAGCGCTGCTTAAAAAATTTGGTTGTTCGATTGAAAATGGCCAAATTTGCACCACTGATCTCGCAACTGAAATTTTTTTATCAATGCATGGTGGCTCATCAATGTCTCCCTCCCATGTTGCGCTAAAGAGAGGAGCAAAACATGAGAGAGAGAGAGAGAGAGAGAGATCCACGTGATCTCAACGATCTCAACTTTTTCTTCCTGTCTTCTTTTCTTGATTGGTGTTGATGACGTAGATGAGAAAACCATAAGAGACAGATGCACTCGATCTCAACGATCCCAACCTTTTTTTTTTTTTCCCTGTCTTCTTAAATTCTTGATTATTGATATGACGTAGATGAGCAAAACATAAGAGAAAGATCCACTCGATCTCAACGATCTCAACTTTTTTTTCCCTCTTGTTTTTCCCTGTCTTCTTTTCTTGATTATTGATGACGTAGATGAGGATCTTCCTATATGCAGCTGATCAATGTCCTCTTCTCAAATCTGGCTCGGATTCCGTTTTGCAAGTGCTTATAAAGAGGTGGCAGAGGAAACAAAGGACTTGAGTCTTTCCGAAAGAGTCGAGACAGACAAGAGAGCTCGGAGATTTTTCTTCTTATGATCATGACATTCACGGGAGCTGAATTCTACAGTGTGATGGTGGGAGTCGTGCTCTGTATGTGGCCCTGTTGCTGGGTTACGGATCGTTGCGATGGTGGAAGCTGGTACAGGTGCCAGAACAGTGCGTAGGCATTGCGCAAGTCAACACCTACTTCCTCCTTCTTGCTTACGTCTGCCATTTCCCGGCTTTCAACAACCCCTACACCCTGAGCCTTCGCATCCTTGCTGCGGATTTCCTCTCCAAAGCCGTTCTTCTCTGTTACATCCAGGATCGTAAGAGCATCTCCAGCTGTGCTCAGTCTGTGACCCTACTAAAATACTTCTCACATCCAAGTTTTAGTTATTTACTTTTTTCCAACCTCGCCCATAAAACTAAAACTAGGGAGGGAGACTACTAAAAGCAACCCACCTAGACCAATCAAACTATCTAACTAATCAGAAACACGCAGCAATCAATAAATACGATTTGACTGTGTTTATTAGACTCTTTAAGGCTCCTTCATGGTCCTCTAAATTAATAGTGCAATTTTCCAGGGTCAGAGTACTCTTCCAGTGGATACGACTGCTGCACCTCCTCCAAGATTTCCGATGAAGTTGCGCTCTGATCTCTCATGCTGACACTTTTGCCACAATGTGAACCCTTGTTGTACAGGTGTGTTATGTGCGTGGGCGTTGGCGTCGTCGTCGTTGTACAGCACAAAAGCTGCAGTAGCGAGGACTAGTTTCGACTGGGTGATTTCGATCGTCATGCTTGCGACGTTGCTAAATACTGTGATCGTGGGCATCCCGCTTCTGCAGCCGATGTATGGAGAGATTGCGCTTCAAAGTAGCATATACATCATCAGTGCACAGTTTCTGTTTTGGTACAACGTGTGCATTGTTCTGTTCGAGGTACGTGCAGCAGCCCTGTATCTTCAGATCAGTACTGCGGAAGACATGCAGATATTCAATGTCTCGTGTTGTTCCATCAGAATCGTGTCAAGAGACAACAGTTGCGCTACTTCAGATGCAACTGAAAGCTATTCTCCTCCAAGTTCAGAGATTGCAAGCGCAGCTGGACCTGCAGCTGCTACTGCTGCATTTGCAACTAAGCCGGAGTTGGACCTTTCTCAGGGGTTGTTGACTACCAAGAAAGAGATAGTAGTTCACGATCATGTGTCCAAGCAGACTTTCATCAGTATAACTACGATGCAGCAGGCGCAGAAGGAAGCAGAAGCAACTGCGGTAACTCATCATGTAGGCCGGGATTCCACGGAGAGCAGCAGCACATCTACTACCGTGAGACACCATCATGAGCAATTTGAGAGCACCACCACCTGCAAGCTGCAAGAAGAGATTCAGCAGGTGAAGAGAGCTGGGACTAGCCCAGATCAGGCGCAGCTGGTGGGAAGATTCAGCATGCTCCACCATGTGTTGAAGAGAGTGCTGTTGAGACTGTTGAGACTGTTGAGACAACCCATCTTATATGGCAGCGTGCTTGGGTTCACCTACTCGCTTCTTGCCAGCAGTTAGGTGCAAGTACTGATCATGAGCTTGAATTATCTCCAAGAGACTTTGGATCTTCCAAAGCACACTTAGAGCAACGCCACAGGTGCTCAGTGTTTGAACCTGCAAATTAAAATTGGATGAAGAGAAGTCAATATATGCCCGTTTGGCTCAGCAAAATGGTTTTGGCCCAGCATTTTTGTACAATTTGCTGAGGCTGGTAAAATGCACAGCAAAGCATAAAACTTGCCGAAGAAGAGCATAATAAATACGATCTGACTGCTGCTCTTTGTTTCTGATTGGCCAATCATAATGATTGGACTAGGTGGTTTGCTATTATTTGCGGTCCTAGTTTTAGTTTTATGGGCGGGGTTGGAAAAAAGTAAACTTAGATATGAGACAGAACTTGCTCTTTTCATTCCTGCTGAAGCATTGCATGCAGGGAGGTTGAGGAAAACATTAGAAACGTAGATCTGGATTTGGAAATTTCTGGAAGCAGAACCAGGTTCAAAACTGGACCTGAACCAAACCTGACCTAGTTCTGGAACTGAAATCAGACATTTTGGAAATAATTTTTTTTGGGAAAAAGAAGTTTTGAACCAGGGATCAACTGGCTGTTAACCGCTGGTTTCAGGCTTGAGTTACAAGGGAAACCAGAACCAAATTGAAAACATTCCGGTTGTGGAAAACAATAGGAGGTATGGTACTTCTCTTTGGATTCGCACCTGCACTCATGGCCATAGCTTCTGTTGCAGTGGGCATCCGGGGGAACAGTCTGCGATTTGCTATCACTAAAGTACAGGGAATTATTACAGTCTGCCAATTTTTTTTGCTTATAGACGTCTTGAGCCCGAGTCCCCAGTACCACGCCTCTAACGTCCCTTGAAGATTTGCACCTCAGCCTCGGGTCCTTTCTGCATTACATGTGTCTTAGTAACAAACAACCTGAAGCAAATGAAGCCACAAACCTTAATAATTTACAACTTCTTTATTTCAGATCTTCATCAAGTGCCAGGTATCCTGAATCCATGGTTAGTGATTATTATGACAGAACTCAATTCTAGTGGCCTCAGGTGTTACCCTACACATAACTCCATCATCAAGCAATTTTCCAGATCAGATGCTCATCTTATGTGGGAGGTCGAATGTGGTGTCATCTTGGTTCATTTTTTGCATAACCCTAAACTATGCAGGTATCATCATATAAGATAATTCATTTCATGTTGTATGTGGTTCAGACAAATGCAGTTACCATGCATTCTTCCACAGTTTACTGAATTATCATGAAGTTTGAACTTTCTGCTGTAATAACAGGCTGCATTTCCACAAGGCATAATGACTTTTGTGCTTGCCAAGGAGTACAACATGCATGCTGATATCTTTACCACTGCGTAAGCTTTTACATCTAAGCTGAATCACCAATTTCCAGTACATCATCTCTATGTTAAAACTTGAAGCTTGTTGCTTGTGCTCATGATTTTGAACTTTGCATAGCTATGACTATTGGGTTGCTACACAAACATTAGACATTCTTTCGCTTGTACAATTCAAAGAACTAATGGAAATTTTTTTGTGTGACAATTCTTATTGTAGGGTATCATTGCAAACGTTGATTTTCCTACCATTTCTTCTCCTCTATTACGTCCTTCTTGGCATGTTGTAATACAACAAAGAGCGCTACCTTACTTTGAGTTTAGTGAGGAGGTGGACTTCCAAAATGGATTAAGCAAAGTTGCATGGGCTTTTCAAGAGTGAAAGGAAGAAAGAAAAAATGCAATTTATCAATATGTTTTCCATTAATGAAGGAGTTCACAAATGGCCTACAACATCATTAATCTTTTATGATTCATGAGTACAACAAAGAGAGCAAGTTTGGAAAGCTTGGACAATGTTATTATAATGTTTTTTTTTCTCTGAAGGAAACTTCCATTATGAATTCACTAACATTAACATTTGAATAAAACACATATGAAGTTGTGGCTTATATGGACATCAATATCAAAACATACACTTCATTTGTAAGTGATTTTGTAGTTGATTACTTATGATAGTAAGCTTAATATTTGTGCTTCTAGTAACAAGAGTAGCTAAAATTACTGGTTTGGACCAATGTTGGTAGGTTTAAAAAATTTAGGAGGTTCAAGTCTAGGTTATAGGTAAGGTTTTAGATTTTCAAACCAAAGGTTCCAGATTCAACATGAATTTTTTTGACATCTTAACTAGATTTCGAAGAACATCACAAACATTTGATGACATAAATTTCCTTAATAAAATATATGTGAAAATATCACCAAAAGATAACATCTATTTTACATTAATGTTAAAACTATTGCACTTGATAAAAATGTTTTTGAATATACACCTAGCAATACACTTAGATTTTTATCACAAAACATGCATTCTAATCCATGTCCTTTACATTTCAATTTTTTTTGAAATTTATGTTTCTTCTTCTAAAATGTATCACATATTAAGTTTTTATAAGATATGTTGAGATGAAATGATATTGAAAAGTGCATTTGAAAGCACAATCCATGATTTCACAAATCAAAAGTTCATTGGTGTAGATTTATTGGATTTCATGATTATGTAATTTATTTTATTCAAGTTAACAATCTTAATTCATAAAATAATTGCCACATTGATGGCTTTATCATATATTTGTGGCATTTGAATAAAATACACTTGACAAAAAATCTAATGTGATGCAAGAAATGAACCACCCTAACTTGCAAAGCGTAACCTACAACATTATCATGTAGAATTCAATGAAAGAAACATTTTTATTTGCTTTTTCCATTGTCTAACAATTTTTTAAAAAGAAACCCTATCGTTGAAAAAGAAATTACTTTGATTTTGATTAAAGGCACACTACAAACTAACAATCATCCTTTTAAGAAAATATCGCACAAGATTTGTAATTTTTCAATCATTAAACGCTCATTTTTTAAATGTACATTTTAAAGATGCTTTAGCATATACAAACTTATCAACATTTCATATTTTATGTCCAAATAAAACAAAAATAACAAGCATTCATCTAAACCAATAATTTAACAATGTTTTATATCAAGCAAATTTCATAGTTTATCTTGTTATGATGATCATGGAATTCATTATTACAATGTTTAACAAGGATAAACATGAAGCACTTTCATAAATGCAATCTATAAACTTCCCAAAATGCAATCATCGTGTTTTCTTTCTATATTAAATTTACAAAAAATATGCTTTCAAATTGATCAACTATAATAATTGGTGATTTCAAGATAGATATGTTAATTGAAACAACTCAATCCAAAATGTTGAATTTTGCTATGAATTTTAATCTTACATTTTCATAAATCACAACTATTTATGACACACAAATTAATCATGTCTAGATCAATGCATTAACACAACAATGTATGTCTAGGTCAACTCAAGTTTATTAGACAAATTATAAATTTGTATACTTCACTTTTAAACTACTAAACTATGTTTTTAAATTTGTATTACTAGAATAATCAACAAACCACATTAAGAAATAACATTCAAATGTGATAAGGCCCACATGTACCCAACACTTTCAAAATAAATGTTGTTTGCTACTAACATATTGAATGTGGGGAAATTAATGTTTGAAATTAGATGGAAAATTTTGGTGCTACACCCATTTTCACACTAAAAGCTTTCAAATTGTGCTCATAAAATATTGTTAGAATCCACCAATATATGGTGGGGATAAAGGATGCAAAATCATGAAAAATGTTTATGTGAGGAAGTTGACAAAAGAAGGATTACAAGTGCTATCTAAAATGCATTCAAATCATATCAAATTGAATTTGAAAAAAAAGTAGGTGAAAAATATGGCCCACAATTATTAGAAAACATTTTGTGTATTGTATCAAAAAACCACACACAATTAACACAATTACGATTTCAGACCTAAAACCTTAACTTTTTAGTGATAATAAAATACCAAAGGACTATTAAATATTGTGCCTTATGCCTTTACCTTCATCTAGAAATCAAGGTTAAAGATATAAGAACATCTTCACCAAAGTAGGTGTTGAAAAACATATTTCAATGGGCAAACTTGTGAGATGACACATAGAATATGAAATCACCAATGAAACAAAAACAAGGTTTTGGTGATTGTAACAACTTCAACAATGATGGGGTGTCGGTGCTTAATACTACATGCATCACCCCTAATGTGAGCCCACCTTCAAAATGACCATAAGGTTGCAAGAGGGCAAAGGAAGACCTCAAGGCCACAAAGAAAGCAAAAAGTGATAACATCATTACTCAAGTTTGCATCATCACGGACATGGAGGTAGCCACTTTGGAGAGGACCACCATCATACAAGACTAAAGTATGATGACCTTATTCTCCATGCTTGGCAATTAGCCATAGTAGCATGAGGAACTATGTTACTTCAAACTTGCTTCAAACTCAAATGCAACACACAAACCAAAATAGTGACACCTCAAACAAGTAGAGCAACCAAAGGCTCCACACCTATCATAAGCAATTCGATAATTATAGAGGTCAAGCAAGAAACAAATAATCACAAAATCATAGATTTGGCAAGCTTGATCACATAGGTAGAAATCTTTAAAAAATGTCAAATATAACAATATGCAAAATTTGTGTCAAATAAAGAGATATTAAAAATGGTTAAGTCCTCTTGATGCTTAAAGGCAATCAATTAGATCATTCCTGAGATTGAATTATTGCATGTTGGTTTTCAATTCTTCTATGCCTTGAACATATTCTACAAATGTCAATCTTTGGGAAAGTCCACTCATTCAATATTGAATGCACAAAAAAGGATCATCATAGATTAAATGTTTTGCAAAGATTGAATTAATGCATGTTGGTTTTCAATTCTTCTATGCCTTGAACATATTTTGCAAATGTCAATCGATGGAAAAGTCCACTCATTCAATATTGAATGCGCAAAAGAGGATCATAGATTAAATGTTTTGCAAAATAGTCTTGCAAAATTTGACAATGCTTAACCTCACATTCTCAAGCTCCAACAGGTACTTGCAACAACAATGCATTGAACACAAGAATAACTAAAGCTTCATTTTTAAATGTCCAAGCAATCTAGAAAAATAGTTGTTATTGGCATACCTTCATCTTGTTGCAATCGAAAGAAGTTGCAAGATGAGTCAAGTAGACAAAATCAAACAAAACACATTTCAAGACAAGCAAAACAAACAAGATCAAACAAAAAAAAGTTGTGAGACAAGCTTGAAGAATGTCATGTTACTCATAAATGTGTTGGTAGATGAGAGATGGATATCCTAACCCATGGTGACCATGATGATGAGATGGGTGGGCTTCATTTTGGATCCTTCATCATTTTACAAATGATGATTGGGCCCTCTAAGAGCGCTACTAATTTTAGGGTATAGAATCATTTTCACAATTATTGGCTAGAGATGTTCTAAAAGTTCATTACCTTTAGATTGTTGCACTACAACTTTCATACCCTCACCCTTATTGGGTTTTGAAAGCCTAAAAAATATTACCATGGATGGTTGTATTCCAAATACCATTGGTGAGGAGCTTTTCAAACAAACCACATTTTCCAATTGGATGTAGTTTTTGGGTCAACCAATGAAACAGCACTATACGTCCAATAAAAAGTGACCATGTATAACAATTACATGCCCAAACCAGAATTTTCTCAAAATAGGGGACCACCTCAAAATTACTACCTAATTACACTTTTAGAAGAATTTTTTTTTAATTACAAAAATATTGTTAAAACAGATGACCCAAAGAAAACACGCTTCAGGTCCCGTACTTTTGAGGACCTGGAATGTTCGTCCTTAGTCCTTCACCTACCGAGGTCCTGAAAAGGTGTTCCAACATCTCGAACGCTCGACCGACGCCCGACGGGCTTTATTTCGCCGTGCCTTCCTCGAAGCGCGCCTGATGCAACGCATTTTCTCCACTGAAACTTGCATTCTCTGTTGTGTCTTGCTTAGCCTGTAGGGATCCGAATTGCGGGGATTCCGAAGACGGAGAAATAAGGATAGTAGAGACTTCATGAAATTGTAGACTTTTTTGTGTGGTTTTTTTTTTTTTTTTTTTGTTGGTTGTGAATTTTTCCCTTTTTGTTGAATTGAATTTGTTGAAGTAGTGGAGGGGGGGGGAAGAGGAAAAAG
>Ga0116231_10000988_pt1 | contig 55686 bp, 43 predicted proteins | sample S1TSphgellanicum_2_FD_89695 | JGI IMG/M metagenome (GOLD analysis project Ga0116231, IMG submission 89695) | Host-associated microbial communities from peat moss isolated from Minnesota, USA - S1T2_Fd - Sphagnum magellanicum MG | ecosystem: Host-associated > Plants > Peat moss > Unclassified...
CCCCCCCCCCCCCCCCCCCCCCCACTTTGGTTCTCAAATCGATTTTGGGAAATTTTCCAGAAATTTGGATACACTTGATTGATTGCCCACTGGTTCTGGATTCTACTTGCCCATTGCGGTTCTCAATCAAAACAACCAGCTGATATCCGATTCTCAAGGATACGCGGGCCGTGGTTCTCAAACATCCCAAACAACCGGTTGCGAAGCCAGCAGAAACAGAAGTGAAAATGATGATCGGCGGATCTCAGGGTGGTTTTCTGAGACATGGCATCACGGTCCTCCAACCACGGCAGATGATAACCGGTCGGATGGGATGTGATCAGGAATGGGAAAAGAATGACCAGCAATTCTCAAAAAGGTGTGCCCGTAGTTCTCGAAAATCCAAATAACCGGCCGAGAAGTTGCCTGAAACAGAAGGGAGACTGATGTCTAGTGGTTCTCTAGAACAGACAGACAAACAGACACCACGTTTGCTTTAATATATAGGATATAATATATTCTTGATCTACAACACAGTGCCACACCATGATCCTAATTCAGGATAACATATGAGTGAACTACCTGAAAGATAACATTGATAAGTCTAACAATTCCTCTATAACATTTAATTTAATATATAAATATAACTTTTTTTTTAATGTTAAGAGTGTTTTATGTCAACACCTTCTCTCATTCCTAACATACTCTAACGCTTTAGCCCATGGTGTTTTGTGACAGAAAATATCTTTTATTCCTTAGATAGGTCATCTATACATATTACACCAATAGCTTATCTAAGAGTTTCAAATCTTGTTTTATCTAAAGGTTTAATGAATATGTCAGCTAGTTGTGAAGATGTAGGAATGTATTCAACATTAATGGATCCATCTTCTACTTTTCTCTAATAAAGTGGACTTTGAATGAAAAACTGGATTATTCCATAGTTTTATACTACTCTAATTATCACACAATAATGTGATAGGTTGTTCTTGTTTTAGGGTGCAACCATGATACAAAGAACCAAGACTATGTTCAGTGTAGTAAAAACTTACACCCTCCTAACTTTCAAAAATCATTGAAAAAGTTCTAATGATTGGAATATAATGAAATCAAGTGCATGCTATTTTTATATTTGTGAATTTGCATTTCAATGTTTTTAATGTAATTTTAAGATGTTTCATTGGTTATAAAATGAATTGTAAGCAATGCACAATCAAATGTTGGATGGGAATTGAAACTTTGAACGTCCTTTATTTTATGTAAATTTAAACCATTAATTCTAAATTTTTATTGATGGCCATATATTAATGATTATGAAAGCTTAGTAGTGATAAACTTTTGAATATACCTTCTAATATAATATGGTTATCCACTATAGTTTTTTAAAAATATTTGAACGTGCTTTTGATCACTAAAACTACATAATTTGAAAGACTTCTTCCAAGACAAAATATGTTTTGTCATGTAAATTAGGGCAAGGGTAAGGGTGCATTTCCATGAAAATTGGATGTGTTTTGTGGGATTATTTGTTTTTTTGGTGAATATGAATTGTTATATTTAAAATAATGTTGAAGAAAGTCATTATTGATAAACTTGATGTATAATATATCATTAAGGGTTTTAAACACAAATATATATTTTTAACATTGAGATTTAAGAAACCAAGTTCTAACATCAAAAAATGAAGACACATAGACTTTTCTTTTGATCCTTCAAAAAATGCCTCATATTCAGTTTTAGTCAATGAAGTTGCAATAAAAGATTGTCTTTTTGCACTACAAGATATTGGTCATGAACCTAGGTGAAAGACAAATCCTAACATTGACCTTCAATGATCACCATCTCCTACCTAATCAAAGTCTACATGTACTTTCTAACTGTGCAATCTCCTACCCTTTGGAGACATAAGCCATAATTGATTATCCTCTTGACATATTGAAGGATTTGGTCTGTAAGAGCCATATTATGGGCTTCTTGTGGTGGACTCAAGAATCTACTAATGATACTAACTACTGCAGAAATATATGGTCTAATGTGGGTTAAGTAAATAAGCTTTCTAACTTTCCTTTTATACAAAGTTTCATTAGTGAATAGCCTTCTCATGTCTCCAATTAGTTTGAAATTATGGTGCATGGGAACATTGCATGGCTTATTCCATGCCAAACTCAACAAGCATATCTAAAATATATCGTTTCTAAGTCAAGAATATGCAACTAGGGAGTTACACAAATTATATTCCTAAGTAGAATAGAACTTTGCTTAAGTTTGTCATCTCAAATGTTGCCAACAGTTGTTCCTTCAACTATTGGATCTTTTCATCAAAATTTCCTATAAGAAAGAGATCATCAACATATAACAACAAAATTAGAATGCTTCCATTTTTAATATTGTAGTATATGTTGTCATCATGATCATTTTTCATAAGACCTTGGTCTTTAAAAAAATTATCAATCTTTCGATACCACAGTTGAGGAAACTATTTCAAGCCATACAAGGCCTTCTTCAATTTGCAAAATAAATGTTCCTTCCAAGGTTCTATAAAACCTTTTAGTTGATGCCTGAATATTTGTTCATGCAACTCTCCATGTAAGAACATGGTCTTAACATCCAAATGGTTGATGTTCCAATTGCATTATGATGCAAGCATACACACTAGTCGTATTATGCTCCACTTTATTACTGGGGCAAAAGTTTCCATATAGTCCAAACCATTCAATTGCTCAAAACCTTTATCAATTATCCTAGCTTTCAATTTCTCCACCTTCCCTTTAGTGTTGTATTTTTTCTTATACACCCATTTTGAAGATATAGGTCTCTTTCCATCAGGTAGAAATTGAAGTGTCCAAGTATTATTTTTATGGATAAAGTTCATTTCCTATTGCATCACATCATTGCAACCTTCATGTTGAAGAACTTCTACCATAGTCTTAGGTTCATGAATCGTGAATAATGCACTCACATAATCTTTCATTATAATCAAAGCTCCTTGTAATCAAATAGGCCTACCTAATGTTTGTACAACTTGGTGAGGTGAAAGCATGGTAAATTATACCAATTGGTGATCCCTACCAACAAATAAAAGTAGATTTTGATTCTTTTACATTTTAAGCACTTCAATCATGCCATAAATTTTGGGTGTACTTATCATATTAAATAAACCATATATGATCATTCTTAATGTATATTATTACTCTCGCTAATTTATTTATTTATTAAAAGTTTATGACTCTAAATAATATTGCACATTTTCCAAATCAAATTACTCAAATGATGTGTTACTAATGTTTGGGCCATTATGCACCTTGATACACATTTTTTGAAATTTGAATTTTTGGACTATGACAAAGTGAAGCTCTTCAAAAATAAGTTTTCCATAAACTCAAATTTGGCATCCAAAACATGTTTTTTGATATGTACTAAAGTGCATTGCATGTGTTTGATTCATTAAACCATGCCCCAAACCCTTTCAAAATGCAACATATGAGTGAAATTTTCAAATTAAAGTTTTTTGACCTACTTTCAATCTATTTTTTCACAACAGGACAAATTGGCAAATTTTGCAAAGTAGATTGAAAGTAGGTTTTAAAAAAGGTTGATACAACTTTTGAAACTTTCAAAAACTTCAACATATCACATTTGATGCCCTCATGTAGTCCAAAAGGACAATATCCTAAGGCATCACCTACTTTCTAATCTACTTGTCACAAATTTGACGTGTTTTTTTACCTGAGAAGACTACTTTTTTGGTATACTTTAACATGCTTTCACATGGTGGTCCTCTTGAGAAGTTCATACATCAACAGTGGAAGTAAAAATTGAATTATGAGAATTAGAAGATGCTAAAGTCTTTGAATTCTTCTAGTTCTCACAAACAAAATTTTATTTTTCAAGTTCTTCGGACCTAGGACCAATGTAATCTCTCTTACAAGTGAAGTTTCTTTAACAGGTGAATTGCTACTTGCTTTAAATATGTTATCTAGTTGAACACGAATGTTTTTATTTAAAGATGCTATTTCAAATTAAACTACAATTTTAGAGTTTTTTTCAATAGGATAAGGTTGTAACAATGGATAGCCTCGTTCTAATTTGTCAAACCTGACATCCTTGGATATTATCATTTTCTTTTGTGATAAATTCAAAACATCTATAAGCTTTGCTATGCATATCATAGCATACAAAGACACAATGAATTGACTTTGCATCAAAAAAAATTTAGTTCTCTTTTGGTACATGTACATAAGCGACACAACCAAAAAATTTTAAAATGCGTAAGTTAGGTTGTTTACCCAAAAATGTTTCTTATAGTGTAGCATTCGGGTTTACTTTTGTTAGACTATGGTTGAGTAAAAATGCCATAATATTTATAACTTTTGTCCAGAGATAAAAAGGCAACCAATTTTCCAAAGCAATATTCTGGGCCCTTTCAGTTAGCAACCTATTTTTCCTTTTAGTAACCCCATCTTGATGTGTGTGGGATTGTGTCAATTGATGACAAATCCCATTTTGTTTGCAAAATTCATTGCATGTTCCCAAAGTAAATTCACTTCCTCTATTTATTCACAAACAACTAATTCTTGCATTGGTTTTTGTTTCCACAACCTGCTTAAAATACTTGAATTTGTTGAAGGTTTCATTTTTCTTCTTCATGAAGAAAACTCATGCTTTCCTTGAAAAATCATCTATGAAAATAACAAAATGTCCAAAGTCACTTAATGATGCATCTTGCAATGGGCCACACGTATCTACATGAACAACTATACATGTGTTTTAATACCATGTTGTATTCATAGAAGTAGAAGATACATACACTGGAAAGAGAACCTGTATATATAGAAGAATAATCTAACTAATTAATCTACGCATGATCTATTTTTGTTCTATAGCATATATATGGTGAAACACAGTGCCATGACATGATCTTGGCTTAGGATAATACAAGAATGAACTACCTAAAAAATAACATTGATAAGTTCGACAATTCCTACATAAATTCGCTTAATTTAATATCTAAAGATTACTTTTTTTTTTAATGTTAGGAATGTTTTTTGCCAATGCAATGAATGACAATGATTTCATTCCAAATATGTTACAATTGTTACATGACCTTTAAATATGCAAATAACACTTTTATTCATTGTTCAAAGCAAAATTATAATACTTTAAGATCATAAATTCTAATCATTGAAGACCTTCATAATCTTCATGAGAATAATTAAGATTATTAATAACCTTGTTAAATTTAATTATTCATTTAATTTTAATTTTCAATATTGAATATTTCACAATAAACATGTGTCAAAGTTTTTATGAAAGCCTTGAATTTCATATTGAATTGAAGCACCTTTAAAATATTGTATATCAATTCAAGCTAAAACATTTTGCAAAGAAATATTAAATTTGATTATGAAATGTAGTTGACTTTCAAGAGAAAATTCTTCAAAATGGTTTATTAACATTTGTAATAAATCTTGGTAAAATCTTCAAGATCATGTTCTAATTTGTTTCATTTGAGATATGAAAAAAAAAAGTCAAGTCATTAAAGTTTGGATTTCCAACCAAATTTAAACAGAAAATGCTAAATAGGACTATTGACCATCGAACATTAAAATGTTACCTATGGTTCAGTGGCTAAAATGTTCACCAAATGCCCACAACTTTGTGACTTCAAATGTTGAGTGAGGACTACCTAATGCAACTTTATCTAAATGTGGTGTTGTTATGTAATTGTATGGAATAAGTAGACACACCTTTTTTTAATATACACACATTTATATGTCTAAATTCCCTTTCATAATAACTATCTATTCATAATATTTTAGTTGATTTTTGATAAATTGAAATTGAAATTATTATTATTATATTTTTTAAACTGCAATTTTTTAATTTTCTATCTTTTTAAATTCTAATTAACATATTGTAAAAAAAATCAATTTGATAAGTATAATGTTAATAAATGAAAATTAAAAATCCAGATCTGAGTTATATAGTGTACATGTGTACAAGCCATGTACTTCACTTGGTCAATAGCACTGGTCCTAATTCACTCAATGTTCATTCATTGTTCACATTTTCAATTGTGCGTTCATTTTACTGAAGTTTTATGAAATTCATTACAAAATGAGTGGAAATGTTAAGTGAATTGGAGGCATAAAATTCCTTGTAGGAAGAGGCTCACAGTGACTTTGAATGTTGCCAACTTCAAATTGCAACTTGGAATAATGGAATATTTGTTTTTGCCACATAGTTTAAAAAGGTTCCCAATTTTCAGTTTCATCCCACAAAAGAATCTCAATTAAATTTTCTTTCTTGCTACAATTTTTACGAGTTCCAAACCTAGAGATTAAAAATGACGAGACACCAACCAAGAGTAGTCATCATGTTGTCATTGACCGGCGGTGATCCCATTTCCATTAGATGAGCCTAATACTCTATCTAGTGGTATCATGTATTGATTGTTAACATCATTTAGTGGAATTCTCAAAAGTTTGAAACTAATTTGTCAATACTCATCATCATTTGTCAATACTAGTATCACAATTCAGCACCTACTATGGAGCTTTGAGCTCCCCTAGTGGCTGAGGAGGGTTCCCTGTCAAGCTAGGGGTTCGAAATTCGAGTACATAGCTGAAGGTTTCCTTGTGAAGCTGGAGGTTGGGAGTTCAAATCCCAACTAGACCACTTTTCTTTAATCATTGTCCTGTGAGCTACCCTTATGGTTAGGGGTGTAAGCCTGTGGCCAGAGGTTACCAAAATAAAAACCTATTCTCTTAAATATCAAGTTAATATTATTGTCTTTTGATTTTTCTTTTCTAGTTTCCCTTGCCCACAAAATAAGTATCATTTTATTTTATTTCTCATTTTTCCTTTTTCCCTGTCCTAAATGTCAATATCCTTTGTTTTTTCTTTTCTTTGTTTCTCATTTTCTCCTCCCCTTTCCTTATCCCCAAGATAAATATCATTTTTTTTTCTATTAATTTTTGTTTTTTTAATGTTGTGCCATTGTTCCCACTACCAATTTCCATCATGAATACACTCCACGTATACTCTGACTCCTTCTATTTGTTCCACTAGTCTCCTACCTACTTACCTACAACGTGGTTTTCACTCCTTATATGCTTTGTGTTCCTACTATTGTTTCCTCTAGTTGGGAGAACTTTGCTTCTGAAAAACTTTGGCAAATATCAATAAAATTTTCTTTTTTCTTTTGCACGAAACATTTTGAAAATTATTTTGTGTTGAAGTAAGTGTGTGCAGTAAGTATTTGAATAGGTTAATTTTCATTATTTACACCTCTATAATCCAAGCATAGATTAAATCAAGAATTCTGAATTGAAATCTAACATTTTTTGGGCTTAATATGGCCACTAGGAAGCTACACTCAAAAAGATGATGGTACCAACATGTGTGGGTGCTACTTCACAAAATGGCTTTTGGAAATGGCGGTAGAAAAGTGACCACAGACCACTCTTGAAACTTGTTCAACTTACTGGCTTTGCAATCACCTTATAATGCCACTTTAATGGCCTGTAATCACTTGGGCCTCTCAAAGGTCTACAAATCCAAAGAATTGCAAATTCATTGTTGTCTTGGCCTTTTTTACACCCAATCACTTGCCTGGGGCTTTTTTTTCACAACCAAGCACATGTTAGAGAACATGTTGGGAACTTGGGTTTTTTAAGTAAATGTTGGAATTGGGTGTGGTGTTGGTGAGTTTATTTTCATTATTTCCAACCCTTTCTCCTTTCCCATACCTAAGGGAAAACATCACTTTTTTTTTTCATTTTTTTTTTTCCATTACCCCCAATGGAAGTATCATTTTTTTAAAAAAAATTCCCCTTTTCTCCTCATGTTTCCTCCCCCCCCCCCCAAGATAAATATCATTTAATTTTCTCTCTTTCTTTGGTTTGTGGGATCTTCATCCCACACTAGTGGCAAAAAAGTTCTCAAGTTTTTGTTGTTTAAACATTATTTTGCATAGTAAAATTGACATCATTTTTGGTAAGGTGAACATTAAAGATAATGATTCTTTGATTTCAATTATTCACAAAGGATCACAAACCCTAATTTCTAATAATAAAAAACATGAAACACCTTCACTTGTGAATGGGGCCTTTGATTGTTTTTTAATCGAAGAACCAAGGGGAAAGGAATTTTCAATTTCAAATCATGATGTTATAAAACATATATAAAATATCACAATGTTTTTTAAATAATTATTTTTAAATGCTTAATTTTTTAAAAAATAATTATAGTTTTTGAGATTTAAAAAATTCTATAAAATAATAAATTAAAATCACATTCCATTCATTCAATGGATATTTAGTTTCTTAAACATGATTCATCTAATATCCCATTGTTTTGAACACATAAGACTAACACATTATAAGTAAAAAATCCATATTCATGAGTTTTGTAGGTGTGACAAAATGTGTGGGCAAAATCCAAAAGTCCATTACTTATTGGTTATTCATAATTTTGATTTGATTTTTTCATTATTGGAAGGTTGATTATGATAGCTTTAGATAAATGTGTTCCTTTTTTCTATTATTTCAATGAGTTTTATTTTATTTATTTTATTGCATATAGGGAATAGAAGAAAAACTACCATTGTGACATCCATATAAGGTCACCGTAGTGTGCAAACACCCCCCTAATGAAATGATCCATATCACACCTAGGTGCATTGTGCACCTCCATGGCCATTAGAATAAAATGGTGCCCTTCACGAAGCTTTTTATACTTGTGAATTTTAGTAATGGCACTAAGATCTGCAACTGCACCTCTTGGTCAATAAATGACATTGAAAGCCACCGTTTCTTGCATCAGGTTAGTAATTACGACATTGGGAACAAACACTTAGTCCTCTTGGGTCATGTAAAGATCAGCTCGTAATGAAACTCTTGATATAAAAACGTACCATTGTTCTTTCCATATAGCTTGTCCATTCTTTCGAGCGAGGGCATACATGACATTTTAGATGGCATCATGTGAGGTTATTCGCTAACCTCCAAACATGCAATGAGTTAATTGCGTGCCAAATGCGTCCAGCCCATGTTCACATTCACATGTGAAAAGACTAAATTCCAAGGGTTGAATCAAATTGAGATGGAAACGCAATGTTGAAATGAAAGTAGAGTGTGCGATGCGAAATCAATGGATAGATGGCATAGTAACCAACCATAGTCCCGCCCCCTTGCCCAAACAAGAATGAATGTGGGTTGTGGATGTTTATAAAAAAAAAATCATATTTCAAGATAGACCTAAAGGATGTGTCATGGTGGATGTCCATCAAATAAGCTTATAGACTTAGGGTACTAGTAATTACTAGACTTTCAAAAGAAGGTGTGTTTCCTTAGTTATAAGAGGAAGAACATCTTGTGCTTGTGTTGCACGTAAGCATGACTAAAGTGGGTGTGGGCCCCTTTTCAATTTAAGAAATGTACTCCTCAAAAACGAATCTATTAAAAATACGAAACCATTAAAGTCCAACCCCTTAAAAAAGTAGATGGGGCACTGACGCGCCCCCAAGCTCCTTGTTAGACCCAAAAAGGGTCCAACTATGTTAAAGAGCGGAAATAGTTAGAACTTGGTGTCACTCCCAACTTCCAGCAGTAAAGGGGGTGAGAGGGGCGTGCTAAAAGCTCCGGGATTAGACTAGGAAGAGGGACAAGCTATTTAGTTATTTGGTCCTACATCCAAAACCAACCAACAAGTTGGTTAAAACTCATTCTGCACACTTTTGGTGTTGGGACAAACCACGGGCAACCTTGGACTCACTTGACTCACCACGGCTCGGACTCAGGGAAGCCACCACCTTCCCACATATAGTATTCTTTGTGTCTTTCTGCCGCACTTGCATCCGAATGGCACTTTTTCTCGGGACTCCCAAAGTGGAGTCCCAAAACTGTCCCGATTTGGACTCCCGAGACTTTGGGCGTTCATAACTTCTCTCTCCAACCTCCGATTGGGATGAGGTATAAAACAAAATTGTAGCTCTCCTTGAGAGCTTTCCAACGATATGTCAAACTCCACCTAAACACACTAGGATCGGGTCAATTCCCGACTTTTAGTGGTCAGGAGTCAAACTACCAATTTGACTCCCAACCTTTCTTTCACCTATAACTTGTGTTGCAAATATTGAAATGGCTCATGCGAGGCCATTTTGAACATCTACACTTCAAGACCTTTCCAACAGTATAAAAAACACCTCAATGGGAGGTGTTTTGACCCTGCAAGTCGAGTTCTAAATTTTTGGGAGTCCTGGAGGACTCCCAAGTCCCATTTTCGGGAGTGTGAATGGCGACCTCACACTTCCCTCAAAGTGGGGTTGCGACAGGCACAATCCTTCATAGAGAGAAGGCTTATGTTAGTAATTGGTAGGATATATACTAGTAGGATATTGGTAGTCAAGCCTAATGCCTCATTGAGGGACCTTAAAAAGACTCCCATGATCTTAAACCCATAATGTCCTCACATACATGCATAATTCTCTTATTGAAATTCGTTAGAAAAGATAGGAAGGAAGTAGAAAGAAATATTGTCCATGTGAGATAAAAAGGTTGACGAACTACACATGAAGACAAAATGCCCAAAACAACTTGGGCATCTTTGAGGAGATGAAAATCATCGATATGTGTCATATTCTAAAATAAAATCTCATTCAAAAAATGTGTGGTAAAGTCCTGAAAACCCATTGGCACACCCAAAATGCGTAAGCCATTTGTGACCAAAGAGTAACTTTGAAAAATCTTTAGGTTTTGAAAAATTTCTAAAAGATTCCAAAGCTTGCATTTTGACACATTGACCCTAAGCCCAACTAGGGTTAATTGGGTTGAAAGGTGGTCAAAAGCGTAAATAATTTCATTCATAGGCCACACGATGTGGGTATTGTCCGCTAAGGATGAAAAGATGCAATTGGGGCCTACATGATGATTTTTAAAAAAGCTTGATAATGGACCAAAACAAATAAAGGACCTCCTAAGGGGCCACCTTACCTCATGTTTAAAAATAAAACTTGAAAATGGAAATGAATATTGAAACTTGCATACATACAACAAATAAATTCAAAAATTGATATTTGCTCAAAAGTTTCTTGTAATAATTTTGGCCAATAACAAAAGGATGACAACTATAAATACATGTAGAAAAATGATCAAGTTTCTTGAATCTTGAGTTAGCACATGACTCCAAGCTCCAAATTACCTACAAACTCCAAAGCCATCCTATATATTTTTTGGAACACAACATTCAATTCAATATAATACAAAAAATCAGTTATACACAACATGCAATTCAACATAATAAAAAAGTCATTAATACATAACATGCAATTCAACATAATAAAAAAAGATGTTAATAAATCTTGCGCTTGGGGTTAGGTGATGATGAAGAAGATGAACAAGAAATAAAGGCAAGAACAAGGAAAAGACTCTTCAAATGGAAAAGATGAGAAGGCAAAAAGACAAGATGGTAGATGGATTTGGGTTCAATGAGGAACCCTAAACCTAAGACCCTTAAAACTTAGGAACCCTAAACATTATTTAAAACCTAAGACCTTAACCCCTACCTAAACCTTTGAGCCAGAGTTTGTAGAAATAGCCCTTAAGACTTGTGGGCAGGTTTTAAGGCCAGGTCTAAGGGCTAGGACTAGCTAACTTTGGCTTATTCTTGGGTTGGGTCAAGGTCTTGCAAAACTCTTGGACCCAAGCCATGTCCAGTTTTATTAATTTTTAAGAATTTGAAATTATTGTATTTAAAATAAATATTTGTATTAACTTTTGTGATATAAAAAATTGGCGAATTTTCCCCCCAAAAAATAGAAAAATGAGTCAAATTTGCACTAGAAAAAGTTAAATCCTAAATATTCCTAATTTTTTGGGAAAGAAAAGACAAAATGAAATTTTTGTTTCAATTTTTATAAGAAAATTCCAACGAATTGGATGTAGACCCTCCGGGTCTGTGTCTAAACCCGCCGGTTCCGGTGATCTGTGGTTCTCCCTCAGCGTCTAGTTGTCGTTGTGTGCGGCTTCGTTTGTTTTTTCAGCTCTTCTGTGTTGGAGGCCTCGCAGGAAGACGATCGAGCATGGAACCGGGCGTTGTCAATTTGCGCTTGCTCGCCGCAATTCGAGCGGCGTCTGTAGCGGATCGAATGCTCGTTTCTTCCACAGCACCGAGCTCTCGCGCCGCGTATTCTTACGCCACCGCGGCTTCCTGTGCTTCAGGTAGATGTTTTTCTTGCTTTGTCTCCTTGTTTGTGCATATTTTGGGAATCGATTTCAGAGATTTTGATAAAAACGAAGAGACACAAGTCTTTGTTTTTGTTCGGAAATATCGAAATATGATATGTATGGTAGGTAGACGTTTTCTGGCTGCATCCCGTTGTGTATATGTGTGTGTTTTTGTATATTTTAGAAGTAATAGATTTTGATGAAGCAAAGATGGAGTGAAACAAGTCCTTGGTTTGTTCGGCACGATTGAAAATCTTGTCGGATTGAAAAAAAATGTTCGGGATTCAGGGAAATGCTGATGGGTTGCCATTTGATGCATCCCTGTGACAATGTTGTCAGTTTTCTTTGTTTCTTGGTTTTTGCTGCATTGTATTCGGTGTTGTAGGTGTTGTGAGAGTATACCTATGGGAAGCTTGAATCTCACAAAACCCTTAAAACCCTAACATTCATTCCTGGTAAACATTTTTGCCTCTTGCTTGTTGAAATGCAATAGAGGGAAAGTGTCTATTTGGATCTGAGACATATGTGGACACATCTGTGCATTCCTGTGTGGCTTATTGTGTGCATGCTGCAACCATTATTGGTGTTTTCTGTAACTCTGCAGAAGCTCTTCTGCCTCAGGAGTCAATGGCACCAGTTGGCCTATTAAGGAGAGTAGGTCACAAAGCACGGGAAGAGGCCTCTCATCTGATTGCCACGCGGAAAACAGCACACCTGGGGGAACCTTGGCATAGGAATTGGGAGGTGGATTCTACACACTCCAAGGTAACATCAGGACGAGCTTCAGGATGTATGGGAAGGCTTTTTAACCTGGTGAGGGAGAAGAAGTTTGAAGAGATGCTTGCATATCTGGATCAACTGGGGAGAAGTCAAGACAGTTTAATTCAACAGGAGCTGGATGTATACCTGTATGCTCGGTTGATGACAGTGTGTACACGGGATCTGGGACCAGAGTGCGCTCTCCCAATATTTGAGCTAATGTTGCAACAGGGTGAAGTGGTTCCTAACGTGGTCCACTACACTATTGTGATCCGGTCATTGATGGACCTTGCGGCACATGAAGGGAATGGAAGTACTATTCCTGGACACAAGGGGCTGTCAGAGCAGACAAGCCACAAAAGTTGGTCCTCAAAAGCAATTGAGCTCTTGAAAGAGATGCGTGTGAAGGGTATAGTGCCTAATGAACTGACTTATAAGCCAATTATGGCATGGCTTCCATCAAAGGGGAGAGTTGTAGAGTTTGAAGAACTTAAAAAGTTAATGGAGGTTGATGAAGTCCCTTTTGTGGGAGTGTTCAAGTACTATGAGATCAGGCTGGCACTACGAGTGGCTGATTTTGACAAGGCTAAGACACTTTTCATTGCAGCCAAGAGGGAGAATAAGAACATTGCTTCCTCTTTAAACTGTGAGCACTATTCATTCAGTCTCAGAGCTATACACCATTCTTTTTCTTTCCATTGTTATGTGAGCATGATGGAACCATCCTTCTGTGGTCAGGTACCAATTTGGTCATCTGTGCTCATGACAAAGCAGAGGATATATGAGCTGCTCATAATGCCACAGGATTTTGTTTATCTTTCCTAAGACAAATATTACCATTACTGTATTATTCAGCTTGTGTTTGCTCTATTTTTGGGGACATACTTGGTTGAAGAGGAGGGAGACTGATGGGGCAGGCATGATGCGGTGGCATGGGGTAAATGGCGTTGATGGTTTGGGTAGCCTGGTTTTTGATGAGATTTGCATTGGATGATCAAATTATGGAGCTGCTGGAGTTACTCCCCAAAATCCTCACCAGCCTGAACACTAGTCATGGTATTGCCACTGCATTTCAGTGTCTTGGCAAACATGGGCAACTCGAGACCGCCTTGCAGTGTCTGTCCCTCTTGAAAAAGAATGGTACACCACCAGTAGCTACATGCTTTCTTGGCTCAATTTCTTAAGTTATTGGTAATTGGAGTGAACAACATGAAATTGGCACCATAATGGGCTTTGAGATTCCTTCCTGTTTAATGCAACAAGCTGCAGCTGCTCTGTTTGTGAGATGCCATCTTGTTGTCACAAGCGAAGATTTTTTGGGGTGAGTGTTGGTGTCTTACATCAGATAATTGTGGACAGGTGAAAGGGAACAGCTGCTGGGTCACTATTTGATTGCTCTGATTCTTGGCTATACTAAAGGCAAGAAGGTACAGTTGTTGACAGGAGGTGAAGCATCTGTATGCCTAAGAATTCTATTCTGAGGTTCATCTGAGAATGGGTTGGGTGGTGAGACTTGGGAGAGAGGTGGAAGGCTTGACCTATCATAATCAAGTGTGGACGTGCATGTGCAAAGAGACATGTCTGTGTGTAGCATTGCCAGAAAAATCAAGTAGAAATTCAGTTCCATTGCTTTGAGTTATGGGTCTCTTCTGCCATGATCTTATCTGAAGTTCTTACTGTGGACTGGATTTGCAGTTGGATGATGCAGAGAATGCTTTGAGGGAGGTTGAAAAGAAGTGCAATGTGAAGGCAGAAGCGAGTGTTTTTAACATTCTCATTGACTTTTGCTGCAGACAGGGTGAGGTACGGGTACTGATTACCTGTTTCTGGAATGTTGATTTCCACAGATGACTTTGAGGATGCACCTTATGTACCATCTTGTGTGTTGCTATGATGTCAGGTGTCTCGAGGTTTAGACTTCTTAGATGAAATGCAGCAGAGAGGGTTGGAGTTGTCTACCTTCTCATTCAATCCTTTCATCCGTGAGTTTGGGCGTTGGAGCATGGTAGATGAGGTACATTTCACACTGGAAATTTTGTCCTTGCCAGAGAATCAGTGAGCATTAGATAGGTAGCAGAATCTGGATGGGGTGCCATTAAGGGCAGGAAGAGACATCTCCTCATAAATTGAGAGGAGATCAGGAGAAGAGCAGAAGTTTCTCTTCTTCAGTACAAACACACTGAAGAGGTTCTTGGTGAGATCCTATCCTGAACATTAATAAAGTATGGGATGAGGAGATGGCTCAGAGTAATTCAGGGAAGGTCAACAACCATTGAAGTGTGTGCGTCTCAATCTCACACACTGAAAGTTGGTGGAGGTTAACAGGCATTTGAGATGAAGGCGGCAATGGGCAGGCTGGGTGTGCAACCATCAGTAATGACTTACAGTCCTCTTATCAATGCATGTGTGAAGCTGGGGAATGTAAGGCCCTTGTTTACCACTTTCACAATGCTCAGCCCTTGCAACTGTTCCTTGTCATCTTGTTCATTGTTTCTTTTTTACCTCCCTCACCCTTGTGCTCATTCTTTGTTTCAATTTGTGATGTCCACAGATACTTTTAGGTGCTCAAAAGAGATTGCAAGCTATTGTCAGCACATAAGAGGGGTTATAACTCTCTAGCTGCTTCTGTCTGCCATTGTGGTTGTTTGTATTAGGCAGATGGAGAAGGCCTATGCGTTGCTTGCAGAAATGAAAGAAGTTGGGGTGGAGGCCAACTCTCATTGTTATAACCCCCTGATAATGGGGTTTAGCACCAAGGTCACTCTCACTCTTTCATCTTGTATGGGGACAAGTTCTTTTGGGAAGAGACTTAGCATGGATTGCATTGTGATTTACAGCAGTTGTCTGCAAGTCCTCTTGTTGCTCAATGGTGTTGCTGGGCTTACTAAACAAATGTTGGGATCCTTCCAGTAAATGCTTTTGATATTGTCAGTTGATAACTCCTTTTGAAATGCATGCTATGCTCTATGTGAACAGCTGCCTGCTCTTGACACTCAATTTGTCTTTGGATTTGTCTGGCTGACATGTGGGAATACATGGGGTGTTGGGGGTGGAACAGAACTTTGATAAAGCCATGGCAGTGGTGAAAGAGATGGAGTTGGCTGGGGTGCCGGCTGATGTGGACACTTATCGAGTGCTAATTTTTGCTTGCTCCCTCTCTAGAAACCAGGACAAGGCAATTCAGGTACTCTTGCAGATCAGTTGCAGGCTACAAGGATAAAGATTTTGAAGCTGTGAAATGATGACCAATTGAAGACAAAGTTGAGGAGTCAATGACATTGTACATCATATCATGATTGAACACTCTGCTTGTCCATCATGTTTTTATCATTCACTTCAGCAGTTTTAGGTTGCATGTCATGTGAATGCATTCTTGGACCTTGTGTCACAGTTGTATGAGCAGATGACAGAACGTGGGATAAAACCCAATCAGTCCATATACACAGTCATGGCCACAACATTTGCAAAATGTGGCAACCTTGATCGCAGTATTGAGGTGAGGCTTTTCTTCCTATTGTTGGAAAGCAATCTGTACATGGACATGTACCAAAAAGTAACCTCATCAAATGCCAGACATATTGTACAACAGAAACATCAAAGTCTTTGATTCAGAGTTTGCAGTTCACTGATATTACTGGTCTGCAATGTGATGTGAGTCTATATCTGACTTTGCCTTCCTGCTCAACAATTTTCTCCAACAGTTGGTGTCCATCTCTCAGGCCACCTCTGACCTCCATTTGATCTGTTATGGCTGCAGATGGTGAAAGGGATAGAGAGGTGTGGAGAGGCAGTTGGCACAGAGGCAAAAAGTGCCATCCTGGCAGGGTTGTCACTGGCTGGTCGCCTTGATGAAGCCATTGATTTGTATGCAGAAATAAAGAAGGAAGGAGTTCTTCCTACTGCCTATGCTGTCAGCTCATTGATGGTATGGTCTTTGAAGTCTCCCTCAGAGCAACTCCACATTCCTCTCTGTTTTGTCTTTTACTTTTGTGGCATCCTCCAACCTCAGGCTGGGCCACAGAGGTTCAGTAAGCAAATTCTAGTCCTTTGTTTGGTAGTACAGACATAGAATGTGCATGATCTGGAAACTGCTGGGATGGCAGGCTGCATTGGGGAAGGCAGGGCACCTTGAGCAGATGTTTGCAATTTTTGAGGAGTGTCGCAGTAATGACCAGTGGCCAAGCATGACTCATCGGCAGCGAGCTGAGCATCTCAACATTCGATGCATCACTGCAGTGTTCAATTGCATTCGTCACAACAATCTTGCGTATGTATCTTGAACTTTCTTGTCACTGCACATGGTAGAGGAAGAAGCATTGGAAGTGCAAAGAAGCAAAAATGACATTCTTCTTTTGAACTTGTTTGGCAACAGGCGAGCGGTAGAGTTTCTGCAGAAAGTGAAAGAGGAGGGCATTGCTGATGAGGCTGTGCTTTTTGACAAGGTAGTTTCTTTATTTCTCCTCAACATCTCCTTTTCTGCATGGACATTACTCTTAATTTCCTGGGAATTGCTCCTCCAAATGTAGAGAGTCCTTTACTCTGAAAAGAGGTTAATGTTGGACAGCAAACAATCTGTCATCATCCTATAATGCCATTGGACAAGATAGTGACAGATTGGTGAAACTTTATCACCCCAGTATTGAGGAATGTTTGTGGCTGTCATCAGCTATTTCTTCACATATCGAATGGAGGAAGGGATGAAAACGAGATGTGCTGGTTGGATATTGAAGACGGCTTCGCAGTTGTAGGGGCTATGCGTGAACTGGGCTTACAACCTTCAAGAATGGCTCTGGAAGCTCTCTTGGATGGTTGTGCTGCCATGAATGACTCTGAACAAGCGCAACGGGTAGTTCGTGAGATGGAGTGGGAGGGTCTTAGTCTGAACATTTTCTCTATGATCAGGTTTCACCTCCTAATTTCTTTTGTAGTCAACAAAGTGAGTGCTACTGCAATAATTTTCTCAAAGCTTGGCAATGTTCATAACATGGAATTCCAATTTTTTGATTGAGTTGTATCTGTGTTGGGTTCTTGCAGGATCAATAAGTAGGACATGTTCAGCACATTCTAGTAAGAAAACATTATTCAAACAGCTGACACTGCAATTTTGGGTGTTGTTGGGAGGAGGGCACAGGTTGTTTCGTGCATTGGTAGCTGGAGAAGATGAGGAGGGAGCACTTGCACTTTTAGACAAGATGCAAGTCTGTGACTTGCAAGATTCTGACATACAGGTTATTATTCGTGAGACATTGCAGCCACATTATACTGCAGCTGCTGAGTCGGCAGAAGCTGCAGAATCTCCTGAGACGCTTCCTAGGGTTCGCAGGAGGGTTGAAGAATTGATGTCACAAGATTGAATTGTAAATGTTAGTTGCCTCTCCTAGCACCATGAGTCCATGTAATAACAGCCAAATTTTATGATCATTTGTTAGACAGCAGATACTTTCTGTGTCAGTTGAACTAGTTGCAGAGGAAAGGATATGAGCTTTTCCAGAGCTTTGTTTTGGAGCTTTATGGTCTCCAGCGGCACTTGTCTAGTATTTGGGTGGCACATAATGCAGGGTAGTTTAGACATTGTTAGTTTCCTGCTAGTTGGCACAGGACCAGAAAAGTGTGAACAGTGAAGGGAAAGGTCATGTCTGTAAGAGATATCTGGTCTGGCGCCACTAGCCTATTCAGCCAGTAGGGCCACTACAAGAGTTGATGAGAGATATGGACCGAAATCCCATGGAACCATTCTGTGGAAATTGTTTCAAGGATTTCTTCAACAAATAAAACACAAGTGTATGGAACATTGGTGTTTGGACACTGCACTTCTACAATGGAGAACATCTATGGCTATGGGCCACTTCTGTTTGATAAGCATTCTTCCCCCACTTTTGGTGCCTGAATCATGACTAGTTCTCATCCTCAACGACATATGTCATTAACATCTTTACTGTACATGAATCTAGCTATGGTACCTCATTGTTGTCCTGTTCCAGGTTTTACGGAGAGCCTTGGGTTGACTCCTGATGAGGTGCGCACAGATGCTCTTCCATCTCACTCAATCTCTGGTGACGTTTTCAGTATAGAAAATTTGAGGATTGCAAAATGAGTGACGTTGGCTAGATTTAGAGTATTATCATAGATGAATGAAGAAAATTTAATCCATTGAGAAATCAGGAAAATTCTAAAACGTTTGATAAGAAGGTGGCAATTTCAGCAAACAAAGTCAAGTGTAGCATAGATGCCACCTATTTTAGACCTTAAATACTGCTATTGTCTATCTAGTCTTGAATGTAATGTTTGTCCAATCTTGTTTAGTATCCAATTATGTTAATCCTAACATTGAATGTAGTGATCACCAACTTGTGTTTAGAGTCTTTACCTACTTAACTACCAGTCTCTTATATGTTCAATGCCCTTGATTGTGGCCTATTTTCTACCCTAAATTGTATGTTGGTCAGGTGGAGGTGCTGCCCTTGCTCCTGTTGTTCTCCATCACAAGAAGGCTCATGTCCACACCTGGAATCACCTTCTATGCAGTGGTGTATCCTTTTCTTTCCTCAACCCTCTTCAATTATTTTTACATTTGTCTCTTCCCTTGTTATTATTCTTCATATTTCCATCGTTGGCTTGGTTGTGCATTCACATATATAATGTCAAGGATGACATCAATTAACCCCAACATAGATTGTATGTAGGACATCTATGGAAAACTTCAAGCTTTGCTTTAAAAGAGATAAAATACTTTAGATGAGAATTCACGTAGTTTTATTCATAATTCATAAGTGAAGTTTGTTTTTGAATTTTCACCTTTCATCCATAATCAAATGAAATCCATCCATTAAGATTCATATATTTATCTAGTAGATAGATTTCATCCATCGTTTTTTGAAGCTTGTCCATAATTGTCATGATAAGATTTAAAGAAACTAACATCTCCTTAATGATGGGTCTAACTTCCTAAATAGATATAAATGAAGGCCATATAACTCATTACCTTCAACTTGATCAACCTTAATCTAAAGTATTACCTTACACCATAATCTTGTGCATTTTGCTCCATTTCCTCAAATTTTCATGTTACAAATTAAATCCCATTTGGGTACAAACCCTACATATTTTGCATTCATTTTCATTTATCATGAATACTTGGAATTGTTCTTAGGGCTATTTTTTTGAAGTTTGTCATAATCGTTGTGTCAATTTGTGAGTCTTTTACTCATTTGATTCTAATGCTTAGTTAGACTTGTTGAGGGTGTGGTGTGCTCAAGTTTTTTTTAAAGGTTTCATCATTGTGATGTTCTTCATGCTACTCACATGGTTTTCACCATCCTTGTGGTCTCATTTTTTTTCATAACAATACTTGTGGGTGAAGTGCATCATGACTATTCTCATTTCCTTGTTGTACCCATTGTCAAAACACAACATCACTTCGTTCTTCCCCTTGTTGATCCAATGGTTTACATCACGGTTCAATCTTTCTATGTTCCTAAACACTATTTATATTGCAATCACTATGATTGTGATCTTCCCTTTGTTGGTCACAAGGGTTCCATCACCATTTCCTTATGTCAAAGTGTTGATTGCATTATTACCCATCATCTTGATCATCTTGGCCCACTTGTAGGTGCTCATTGCTTATGTGCTTGCAATTATTTGGGTTTTGATGTGGTGTTCATTGTTGCCTCAATCATGCTTCAAGACCTCTTGAGTTTTTTTTATCATAGTTGTGTTATCCCTATTGCTTTTATAGTTTTGGCCAATAATGTGCTTATGTAGTCTCTTGGTACTCTCCATTTCCTAGCCTTGTGCAAGTTGGTTATGATATAATTACTTATATAAATTTCAATTTATATGTTGCAGTGAAGGCAATGACTTTTAAGTTTTTAATCCCATGTACCCACATAGTTTTTGAATGTTTATTTTGACCTAATGACATATATTATATTTAGGAATTAAATGATTCATGATAAGCAACATCAAACCTAACCTTGTAACGAATTGAACCCATAATAATTTGTGGCAATGATATTAGGTGATGTCTTTTGTATGTGTTATAATAATGAAACATTTCAAAACAAAACTTGTCATCACTAGCAACTTTTAATGTTGAATGAAAATATTTATTTTGTCTTTTTAAAAACAAGGGAAATCCCATTTGGTTATCCCTTTGGCAATTCATGCAATATGGGCTTAAGGTCTAACACATTTTTGTAACAAAATGACATGGAACGCCTTTTGACAATCCTCTTTATAATGATGAATGGACTTCAAAATCTAGGTGATAATTTAGAACATTTTTCAAGGTTCAAACTAGTACATTTGGGTTTAACTTTTAAAAAATGATCATTCACCTTGAAATATTCATGGGTTTTGTCTTTGTCAACATAAAACTTGGCACATTCTTATGCACTTTAAATTTAGGGTATATCAAATATCAACAATCATTTTATTTTAAGAAAATTCTCATTTTCAAAGTGTGTGTTGAAATATAAAAATGGAGTTAAATTGATCACCTATAAGTTTGTTCAATGATATCAAAGGTAAAGAACAATGAACTGAGTTTTAGTTTTGTAACACAACCAAGGTGCATTTCCCAAGAAAAGTATGGGGGATGGAAGCTTCAGGATAAGATAAGAACAAATTCATAAGCAAGAATTCAAGGTGAAATCAATATACACAAACCAAAAAAGAAAGCAATTAATGCAAATTGGAACCAAAATAATGGTGAAACAAATCACAAGCAAACTAATTCACAAGACACCATAATTCAAATTTGCAAGGAACTCATCATTCTCTTCCTTACAATATATTGTGTGACTATTGACAAGGCAATATAAAATGTCCAAAAATTTAAAATTTTGAAAAGGAGTCTTAATTTATTTTTTAATTTGTCAAATTGTGAGTCCCATAACTTTGCAAGCTCATAATTCTCACATATCAATTTTCAACTAAAATGTTGTAACCTTTGAAAAGACCTTTCCAATAACATATCACACATTCACACATTCCATGCTCCAATTGGAAATGTTTTGATGGACTTGTTTCTTGAATTCTTATGGTTGAAAATCAAGCCACTAATTTTATTCTCAATTATTCTTTTGTTCGTTTAACTTGAGCTTCAGATCTCCAAATGGGGAATGTGATATTTTTGATATATACATTTCAATACCTTTCCAATAGTATAAAGAAAGCCCAAATTGGACCCCATTTCTATTTTTAGTTTAGTTTTAAAAATTTTAGGATACCATGAAACTTCAATTCACAAAGTGCAAAAGTCAATTGGAAATGTTACAACTTTCTTTTCATTTGTGAGAATGTGTTTGAATTTTGGAACACTATTTCGACCCATTCCTTCTTTCATGCCTTACTATTGGCTACAAGCCCAAAAATAAGGTCATGACATAAATAATTATCTCCATATAACCTACATGGAATGAATTCATTAAAATGGAAGAATGCCAAATTGCATTGTAAGCAAATTCAATTAGGCACAAGTATTGTTCCCATGTTCCTAATTTATTCCACATGTACATTTTTAACATGTCTTTTAGTGTTTTATTTGTCTTTTCAATTTGGGCATTAATTTTCATATGGTAAGCATTACTCAACTTGAGTTTAATGTTTAATATTTTAAACAATGAATTCCAAACAATTGAATCAAAAATTTCAAATTCTATCAATACGATCCATGTTCACATTTCTTAGTGTAATTATGACCTTGGGTTTTGACTTGTTTTATTTTGGATATTTGGCATGGGAATATATATATATATATATATATATATATGTCTTCATACTTACCCAAAATATATATTTTTATGTCCATGCATTACGATCCTTTACGAGTTTGTGGAGGATTGCAACAGGGAATGTAAAATAAAAACACACTTCAAACTTGAAAGAATAAACTTTGAAGTGGCCTTCCATGAAAAAATGTAAGTAGTTAGATAAGATTAGAAACTAAATAATACATGGGAGAGGTCTAGAAAAGGAGAGGATAAAAGAGTATATATAGGAAAAATTTGAAGAATTTGTCTTCTTTTCATTTTGGATCATGTAACAAGAAATAATAAGATAGATGATAGGATTGTTCCTTTGAGAACGCCACGTTGGGTGGTGAATCCATGCACTTGCATGAATGTAAATCTAATATTGTCAAGGCATGAAATGTATTGAGTTTTGAACTTATTGTGTGATGATTCTATGCTTGTCATTTGTTGGTTTATTTGCAAAGTGCAAAAAGTGGTCAATTGTGACAAACTATTTGTTGGATTGGGGAAGTTTGGTAGTTTAAAATGTAATAGTGTGTAAACCTAGTTGGAATTAGTGGCAAAAACTATGTTTGTTGCATAAACGGTCATGAGTGTATGTGATGATGTTGATTTTTGAAATTTTAGAACCTCTAAAGTTGTTTTAGATGACATGCCACTAAAATGGCTCATGAGGTTACAAAGTCATCAAAGTCATAAAGTAGCCCAAAAGTGAATTGTTCTATTGTAAAATACATACTTACAAAACCATTGTTGAGGTAGACTAGGTGATTTCCTTTATGTGGATCTTGTGTTTTTCTTTCATTATAGGAGTTTGAAACAAAGGGATTGACCCCTTTGGCAAAAACATTTTATTAAAAAAAAATTCCAACCTAGTGAAAGGGAAATAGTACACCATTTAAGTTTTTTGAAACCCTAAATGACCTAGTATGAGAATATGGTGACAATCATAAAGGATTATAATATAAAAATCCTCAAAATTGAAGATGCAAACCTTAATGTCAAAATATAATATCCCATTGTCAAAACATAGGTCATATGTTTTTGATTTTCCTCATGAGACATTATTTTCACACAGTTTCATAAGATTCCTTAAACCATGTGTCTTCAAGGACATTATATTTTTTAATGTCCTCCATCATGGTATTTCTATGGTTTATCAAAGGACATTGAAACAAGGCATATTTAACAAAAAAATTCCTTGCTCTTCATGTAGTGCATTAATTGGCCAAAATCAAACTTTTGTAACTTTTTCACCCACGTGCATGGCCTTCTACTTAATTCAGGTTGAACGATTAAACATTTTAGATTTTCATGGCCAATTTTAATCTTAAATGTTTTTTCTAACAAATAATGGTTCCAAAATTTCAAAACATGGATCATAACCAATAGCTATTTTTCATGGGTTGGGAAATTAAATTCTATAGGTATCATATTTTTAAATTCATAAATAATTACTTACCCCTTTTACATTAGTACAACACCTATAACCAAGTTTTTTAACACTTGTGCATAATACTAACCCATGACCCACCCAAACTTGGGTCAATGACCTTCAACACAAGAGTGAATGTTAAAGCATTTTTCAAAACTTTTCTTACAATTTGGCTACATTTTATACTTTGGGAGCTATTATCCCTTTTTTAACAGATCAACTAAAAGCCTTACAAATTGTGTAAAAACTTTTGTAAACTACCTATAACAATTGAACAACTTAAAAAATAATTGTCACCTTCATATCATATTTGAGGATTGATCATTCAACTACAACCTTGATCTTTTTATGATAAATTGGCACTCCTTTGTCCAAGACTATGTGTCCAAGGTATTCCACTTGGTGTATAAAATTCACATTAAAAAAAATGGTGTAGGATTCATTGGTTTTTAGAACTTCAAACATAGTTCCAATGCTTCAAATGTTGTGTTGGATTTGGAATAAACTAATATGTTGCCATCACAAACTTTCCTAAGTGCTTATGAAAAAAAGAGTTCATAAAACACATAAACATGAATAGGGTGTTATTAAGCCCAAATGGTAACACAACAAATTCATAGCGTCCATGAACTATTTAAAAAATTGTTTATGGGGATGTCTTAATCCTTCACACAAATCTAACAATAAATCTTGAGGTCTATTTTGGAAAAAAATTAACGCCATGCAAGTGATCCAAAATATCATTTATCCTTCATAGGGGAAATTGATTCTTGATATGACTTTGTTAAATCCCTTATAATGAACACAAAATCTAAAGGTCCCATCATTATTTTTCACAAATAGTACAAAGGCACCCCAATTAAGGTAAGTTTATAAAAACATTGTATGAATATTCTTCTTCCAACTTTTTCACCTTTCCATTCATATCACTTACGTCTTTATTATCATCCATCAACTCATGCACATTTATAGAAAACAAAAATTACATTATTTTACACACATTTATTGAATGTTAACTTGTTTAGTAGATAAGAAATGAATATTGGGGAGGGTTTGCATACTTGTAAGTTCAAAGGGTAATTGGTGACAAAAACTAACCCAATTTAAGTGCCACCAAAGTGTCCATAAGATCCAACAATTGTATGCTTAGAATGAGATCATATTCATTCCCAAACCATATTTCACAATCCATACATGTTTCCAAGCATTAATTAAACTAACACATTTTTCAAATAAAAAGCAATGTTATGGATGTAAGAATTGGACAACATGGTCATAGTGGAACCCATGGTTCTCAATGGTAAGCTTAAGGTAGATGCATAAGTTTGAAACATTAGATTATGTGTACTATGTGGGGCCACTAGCACTAGTGTGTGAGCTTACCACCAACCTATGCTTTTATTCATTTTGCAATGGGGTTTTGAAGCACCATTCGTTCCAAAATTGTTACATATACCTTAAAAGGTCTAGTTAGATGGTAATTTATAAAATTTGAAATAAAGTCTAGTAAATTAGAATAGTTCATGGATAGTTCATGAAGATTGTTGCAAAAATCATTGTTGAGTATAATGCAACATCCTTTTGAGTTGCATTATGAGTTTAAGCAATGAAAAAATTAATTATAAACACTTTAGTGTGTTTTTACATTTCATATTTTTGTTATTATCATCTCTTATTTTGAATTTTAACAACATATTTTAGTATATGGGTAGTTTCAAACACATGTCTATTGAATAATTAATTAGATTTTATTATTCTATTTCGAAAGAAAAAAAATCTCAAATGTTCAAAAATATTTTTCAATATGTTTCACAATTTTTTTTGAGATAAGTAATTTATGAAATTTTTAGTATTTAAAAAATAATATAATGTGTGCCAAAGTTACCAAGGCACTATGGAAATACATAAGGAAAGTAACTAAATAAAAAAATGATAAAATTGCATAAGTGCATCAATTTTGAAACCATAAAACTTACAAACTTAGGTAATGGTTAGCTAAAAGTTGATTCCTAAAAAAAACTTACAAACTTAAGTAATGGTTAGCTAAAAGTTGATTCCTAAAAAAAAGAATGCAGCCCATATGAAAGCCTCCATGGAAGTTTTCTTGAACCAGGTCCCAAGATGAGTATACAAAATTTTTATTTTAAAAAATTACCTTAAGTTTGTCCAACACCAATATGAAATATGATCTTATGTTTTAGTTTTGGAAATCTTTGGTCATTGTAGTTTTTGTGCTCGTGACAAGGGGAAGCCACTTTAACCTATTAAAAAGGCTAGATTTTTTGCATTGAGCATAAAATGTTGCAAACGGTGTTATTTTGTTTTAATGTTGGTTTGAAGGTACATAATGAATAGGAGGTAGCAAAGTACAAGCCAACCATTGAGAAATCTTTATTATTTCCTACCTCCATGCCGAATGTGAATGTGTTGTCTCCAAATATTTTGGACTTCGTAGTGTTTTATGTGACTTTGTAGTGTGTGTGTTTAAACAAGGTAATGTAGACTACATGGAACACTACAAGGCAACAATAGTAATGTGGATGGTAATAGCTACATGGTAGCAAGAAACCCCTCAAATCATAGATGTTTCTTGAGTGTGGAATGGTAACAAAACTATCATTGAATGTATTTGTGAGTTAATGGTTTAATGAGTTAATTTGTGAGTTCTCAATAGTTGTTGCTAATAAAACCATCATCATGCCATCCGATTTTTTTGAACCATTGGGCATTTGTTGAGTACCATAGGAGGTAGAGTGGATTTCAAGTCACTGAACCTTCTTTGCACATGTTTTGGCTTATCTAAGTGGGTTTAGCTAGCCACTTTCACAGCAAAACTTCTAAAGATTGAATTAAAGCTCTTGGCTTGTGCCTACTTTGCAACCTAGGAAAAACCCTCATTTTTTCTTTGATGCATTCATGCAACAAGATTTACCAAAACAATCTTTCAAACCATAATCTAGGCAAATGACTCTTGCAGCCCCAATCACACTCTCACAAGCACAAACCACAACCAACTCAACAAAAACAAGGCCCAAGTTTTGCACACAAGCGTAACATATAGATTTTTACATTAAGAACAACAACCACACACAACTTTTATCACCCAACTACAAGCACTGAGGCACTACTTTAGAAGAGAGTCCTCTGTTGAATTTTGCAAGCCAAAAAAAACTATCTACCATGTTCCTTGGTACTTTGCTTTCTAGCTTCCATGTTCTCCCCCATGCCTTCTTTTCCATTGACTTCTAGAAGCCTTCCAAAGCCTACTTACAACTTGTAGACAAACACTACCTCCAACATGCTAGCTCCTACTTCAACCAATCACAGTGCAATGATCACTAATATAACCAAAAGGGTGTTAAAGGTCTATAAGGGACGGTTCCATCATATTTGCCAATCATTTTGTGTGGCACCTTTGATTCTATAAATAAAGCTTTGTATAACATGCAGCTTTTACCATTTCAACGTGATATCTCTTTTCATAACAATTCTTAATTGTTTGCCTATGGATGTTATGGATCCAAATTAAGCTATTGATTAAAAGAATGATAGTTGTGATTATGTTGTTTAAGTCATGATCTTTTGGACGAATGCACTTCAACAAGTTCTAGTTGGAGATTCATTTGTAGGTTCTTTAAATGCCAAGCCACAATCACCATGTATAAAGGTTTGTATTTGCAAGCAGTTCACTAGAAAGCTTATGGTTTCAATTGCTGTCTGGTCTAATTCACTATGAAAATCTAAACCCAAATGCATCTTGCACAACATTGTTTTGTTATGTTGTGATGTTTTGCAATACAATCATTGTGGTCAATTCCAGGAAGTGTCAATTTTGGGCTTTCAAATTCCCAAGTCAACACCTCATTAATTCTTAAAACAAAATCCCTATCAAATCCACAAAAATGTTTCTTAAAAATTCACCATTCAAGCCTAGAAATATTCCAGATATTCAATAGATTCTGTGACTGGAAGGAAATTGACTAAAATAGGAAGAAATTGTTGATCCAAACCTGTCAAATTGGAGGCACATCAACAGTAGCTGCAACAACAGTCAAATTGCAGAGTGGTGGTGGAAGTCCTTGTGGAGAGTCCCAAATCCAGTTCCATTGCAACAGTAAGTGGAGAGCTTGCTGCAGAGTCCTTCATATGTGGATAGCATGGCCCACTGCCTGTCAAAAGGTTTGTCAATTCTGATTTTGTGAGCATGTATGGCAGCATATACACCACAAAGATGCTTCTTGGAGTGTGAAATAGCGTATACAATGGCATGAACATGAGTTTTTGGAAGAAATAGGGGTCAAAGATTTTGCAAAGTGGCTAACAATGGCTCTGTCTCATACATGACAGTAATCTGTATCTGCTTCCCAGGGCATCGACTAACTTTCCCATGTATTCAAACCTGTTAATGACAGCCCTTTGGAGACCAAAGATTTTCAACTGAGAGCTTCCTGAGCACTGAATCATGTGCTCAGGTCTACGACACATGGGTAAAATCTTCTGAAACCCTACCTATCTGCCATATGCAAGTGGGCAAGTAACATCAGCTATGAAAGGAAGAGTGAGGCAGAGACATGTACTTTGCAAATAGCTTGAGAGGTTCTTTCTGCTGTTGTCATGCCCCTGTACTAGCTCATGGTGCCCCTCACTGCCCAACTGTGCAAACATGATCTGATTATTCTGAGTCTTCATCCTCATCCGACCAGTCAGGATAGTCAAAAGGTCGATCATTGGCCTCCTCCACTGAATGAAGCTCGCTGTCCCATTCCCCGCCTTCCTCCTCAGAAAATGCTGAAACCCTAAAACCTGACTTCAGGCACAGATCCTTGCTGGTTTCTCCTGTATTCTGATCTGAATCATCTCGAAGCTCTGCAATGTACAAATCTGAATCATCCTGAATCTCATGGCGGAGAGCTTCCTCATTGCTTCGGTCTTCAAAAGCCTCTGATGCCAGTCCCTGTGCTCTCCCCATTGCTCTGCCAGTTGCCACCTCCTCCCATGAGAAAGAGATATCTGCATGTCGGCTCAGAGTCATAGTTTCACCAACTACGATGATCTGCAAGCGATGTAATCGTGCGAGCCTCAAGACATTTGTGAAGTCTGAGTCATCTGAGACGAGGCACAGACACTCCAATCCCCTGTAGAGAAATTACCACAGCCCGCATACATGTGATCAGACAAGGAATTCATGGTATATATCAGAAGGGAAGCGATGCAAAACATTTGTTGGACAAATACCACAGTCCCATATACATGTGATTGAAAAAGGATTCCATGGTATATATCACAAGGGAACCAATTCAAAACATTTCTTGGATTTTTTCAGAGTATGAAAAAAGAAACCTGTGAATGTAGTGAGTCATGTGTTTGATCAGAGCTTCATCAGCTGCTTGGGGTCGGTCTTCAACAGTTTTCACAAAGACACCAGCTCTTTTGAGGTCTCCGGCCAAGCCATAGCCAACTTTAGGAACCAAGATCTCTCGTGCGACGTCGTTGTACCTCTCTTCCTTGTCTGCCAGTTTCTCTTTGTACTTGATCCTGCGCTTGCCTTTGAGATGGCTCAGATGGGTCATCCTCTTGTTACGTTCTCTCTCATGCAACTGCTTGAAATGCTTCTTCAAAGCCAATTGTGTCTTGCATTTCCGGCCACAGTAATTACACACATAAGGCTCCAGGGGTTTCACCAGTCCTTTGCTTTCTAACACATCCAGCTTCTTCTTCTCTTGTCTCTCTTCCCTTACCCACTGCGGCAAGTAAATGAAAGCATGTCGATTCGCATAAGCCACCATGTCCACAACATTCCCAAACTCTGCCGCCGTGTCCCGAAGCCGGAGTGCCGCATCGTAGGGACGCACAGCCTTGGGAGGTTTGTTATCCAAGTCCCAGAAAACGGCCACACTCCTTCTCCTCCTACTCCTCTCCTCCTCCTGCAACACATCATCAGGACTAAATCTTTCTCTCTCTGCAATCTCTGATACACTGCACACAACACAAACGGACTTGAATTGCAGATGCGTCTTTGGAAGAAGATGATGCCTGCGAAAAACAAAAGGAATTCGGAGACCTTCACATGGTTTGTGAGATAGGAGACTGGCTTGAAAAGCTGCCATCACAACTGCAACAACCACGGAAGCCTACGCCTCCAGGAAGAAGAACACGATGGCATCCAATTCGCACACAGCAAATCCGCTTGCTACGAATTTTGCCGCTTGTGGAGCAAATCCTCAGAACGCGAGTCCTGCATTGCGAGCGCCAAACCCTAATCCTAAAAGCGAAAGCGAGTTCCGGGTATCATAATTTTCTGATACCCTCCAGATCCGGGCTTCATAAATTAACTTTACAAAAGGTTCCGGTTTTCATCTTTTTAATTAAGAAAAATTATACACCGAGGCGGGTATCAATATTTTAAAAAAATTGAACCCATTCTCACAGTGTTGGTTCTGATCAATTTAAGAACAATAAATTGTAAATTTTGTTGGTTCTCACAAACTCGTTATTACTTTTTCTTTTTTTTTTAAAAAAAAAATCATAACCAAAATTACAAACAATATATTGATTTTATTTCTTTTCTTAAAAATAAAAAATCATAAGAAGTAAAGTTTTATTCGTAACCTGATGAAAACACAGCACCAGAACCCTGAGTTTGGTCATACACAAGGTGACATTAAAAAAGACCTGGAAAAAATTACATTAGCATTCAAAGGGAGAGGAAAAGGGGGGAATGAAACTCAGAAAACCATCCATTTTGTGGTAAACTGAGGGCAACTTTAGATGAAGGTCCCAAGGTCCAGGGACCAATGAATTCAAGCAATATCGTTGGTCGAAAGCTTTATTAAATTGGTCCCGAGGCATTTAGACAAGGGTCCAAGACCCAACAAAAATGGCAAATTGAGGCTAAACCTACATGGCACCTGTTTTGGAGGGAAAATCAATTGGTTCGGACCCAAAAAAAAAGAGTGCTAAGAGGAGAGAGCTCCTGATTTGGAGAACCAAGAATCAGGCTAGGGACCAAGGTACAATCCAACTCAAGGATTCAATTACTTAAAATCAGTCCAAATTGATTCCTAGGAAATTGGACCCTGAACCTTTTTCTACAGTGGGCCTGAGTTTAGTGGGCCTGAGTTTCATCCTGTTTTTCCTTTTTCCTGAGCGCCTCCAGTACATTACTGTTACATATATTTTCACTTGCTCCTACTTGTACAACTACTATAATTACTCTCAAACCTTGTGCATTAAATGTTAAGTTTCAACATTTCATACTGAAATTTAATAAAATTTTATCACTTTGTAGATACATTGAAAAAGAGGATAGAAGGAGGCCCAAAGACAATGTAACTTTAAAGATAATTCTAATATTACAAACCATTTTTATAAAAAAAAATCTACTTACCTTGGGTACACAATATTATTAGGGGCAAGGGAGTTTTATCTTAGTCAAGATAAAATTCAAAGTGATATCTTGAGGGTGCAGACAACAATACCCGAGTGATACCTGAAAATATTTTTGATATTTCATCCAAGAAACAAAGGGTTATGAAATTGTTGGGTTGATGAGAGAGCCCATATGGGTACCTTGTGCTAACTAGTAGGTTGTTAATGAAATGAAGGTTGTAAGGTTATGGCTTGTAAATTGTGACTTATTAGCCAAAAAACATCACGTTGATATTCTAATTACGATCAATTATTGATTAGATAAGTGACAATAATGCACATGTCCCTATAAATGGTCGAGATATGTGATTTTTGAGAATATTCATGATAATTACTACACCCAAATATATTATTGAAAATAATTGCTTATGTTGAAGTTTCAAGCTTCAAGTTATGGAACATTAAAAAAAAGAGTTATTTAGTTGAGCAATCAGCAAAAACATGTAATTTAGAAGAATTAAGGAGGTTAATTGTTTTTTTTTTATTTTTTTTTATTTGGTTTTTCTTTGCTTAGTAGGTCTCTTTCTATTTTAGCCATCATTCTCTTTTGGGAAGGTTGTTCATCATTCATTTTTTGGTGGGCACATGCTAATGTGATTTGCTCATTAGGTCTTTTTTTTATTATTGCACAAGTCCACTTTCATGTGTTATGATGTTTTTTCTCTTGTATTTTTCTTTTTCTTGGTGATAACATTCATATCATTGCACATGTTTTTATTGTTTCTTGTGCTTTTGTTTTTTAGTTAGCTTCTATAGGGCTTATAATTCAAGTCTACAAGGGCATGGCTTGATATCTTTTTAGTTTGCCTCCTAGTTTTTTTTTCTTTTATCAATTTTTGTTGCCTTTGCCCTTCAAATAATATTAGGATTTTGGGTGTCCCATTTGGTTTTATTATTTCTTCCTTTTTACATGATACATTGGATTAAGATGTTCGCCATGTATATATGCTTTTGAGGTTAAGAGAAATCCAAGTAGCTTTTGGAATTTTTTTAGGTGTTTTGTCCAAAAATTTTCCTATTTGTTTCATTCCTTCCCCCTTATTGATCTTTCATTAACATTGGTGTGAAAACTCCTTCCCTTGAATGTGGTGGTTTACATTCCTCCTTTTATGCAATTCATAAAGATGAAATTAAATTAATTTTAAGGAAACATTTTAGATAAATTGCATGACCATTCTTTTTTAATATCATTTTTAATATTGCTTTTGATTCACATCACATGTCTTGTGTAGGCTTTGGGGTGGGTGCATAACTTTTTGCTCACTTGGTCATTCCATTTTTACGTTTGCCTTCAAATGTTCTTTCCTTTGTGTTGCACATTGGGTTGGGCCTCCCCATCCTTTAATGTTTAGTTTGACTTATTGCATTTGTGCTCAATTTTAGATCCAATAGGGACCCCCTTTCTTCATTGCGCCCATAGTGAGAAATGGATTATGTCCCACAATGTCAATCAAGATGCCTTGATTGATTGAAAGAAGTAAGAAGTGTAAGGTTTCATGTTTTGCATGAACAAAATCATGTCCTTCCATTGCCTTCTTTTTAGTGAGCTTGTTGACAAGATAACATTATGTTATCTATTGATGACATGCACATTTTGGCCAATGTTGTCATTGTTGATCCCATTTGAACATATTTAGTTTTGAATGTTGCTTCATTTGGTGGGGTGGTTACAATAGTGATAGTTCACACAAAGGAATAACTTTATCATGATTTACATTTCATAGATGCGTTTTTTCCTCTTGCCATAGAGTTTTTGATTGTTTACATCATTAGCAAATGATTTTTTCATCAATGGTGTGATTAGCAACAGGCGTCGATGGCCCCCTTTGACTATTTTGTGTGTGTTTTTTAATAGGCAAAGGGTATCAATAGCTTTGCAAAGAGCACAAGCCACTTCTATCTTGAGGTGTGTTGTTATTGCAAGTGAAGGCTTTTCAAAACTTATTATTTTTTTAGGTTTTTCATACTCTTTTTGATATGCTTCTTACAATTGATGGGGAATTTGAAATATGATTTGTTCCTTTGTCTGTTTATGACCCGCTTTGGGATTCGTTTGGTTCAAACTTGGATTCTCTTTCTTTCTCCTTTGTTTTCCCCTTTTTCGGGTGTTTTGTTTTTATTGAGTTTGCTAAGGTTTCATCAATTAAAAAGGTATGAATTTTTTGAAAGGTTGCAAGATATGTGATACAATTAAAGAGCTCTTGTATAATGGTGTGTTGTCATGTTAGCAAGACATTACTTACAAAAAGTTATAGAATTGTTTTACAATTGGGATGCGTTCAAGTTCCAACAAGTGTCAATTAAAATCAATGATTTTGGTGGTGCAAATTTTTGCTAATTTGTGAATCTTAAGTTGAAAACCTTGGAAGTGTTTGTACTTTCCAACAAAAATGTCACTTGTGTTAAAACCAAAACACGAAATGTTTCATGATTTCTGAAAGATGAACTCACAATTTGCAAATGCAACACCCCCTGAGCAATCCTCAAAATGTGAGAACAAATGAAAACTATATATTGCTCCAAATCTCTCCCTTTACAAAGGCAGCAGAGTAAATAAAGAATAAAATCAAGTGGGTTCAGGGATCTTTGTCAGATGAACATTGACTCCATATTCTAAGACCCACTTCACCGAGGCCACATTTTGGGGATTGTTCACCAGCCCTGAACGAGAAGTGTGAGTTCATCTTTTGGGACCATAACTGGTAGGGTTTACAAATACATACTTGCAAGAATCACATTCTATATTGACAACAATTATGGGTACATCTAAGCAAGATGGACTTGAAACATAAAATCATGTTTCACCATCACATGAATCATCTCTAAAAATTGGAATTCCAAGCTCAAAATGGATCTACACTGGTTCTTTGATCTTGTCAGAAGCCCTGGTCAAGAGTCTATATACCATTATTACCCACCACTGGGGTTGTTTCTTTGAAAAAAAGAGAACCACCCAACACTGGAAACAACTACCTTGGATTAGCCACTAATGCACCTCACTCAATAAGGAGGTGAAGGTACCAGTGTTGCGTGCATATCAGAAATGCCACAAAACCCACCCAACTATATCTTATACCAACTGTTCTCACAAAATCAGAAAGCTGGTAACCAATATTCTCCAAAAAAAAGAAAAAGGAAAGAACAGATCAGAAATCTGCAGTTCTTTGCCAGTTCTTTCACAACTCGTCATACAATTTAATTCATTTGTTGGAAATTTTTTATTACACTACAGAAGCTGAAACCTTTTATTACACTATGAAATAGCCAAGAAGCCCCTCCAAAAATCATACTCAATTTTGTGTACATATATATATGGTAATAATGTACCCATGGTCAACCAACAGATGGCAAGTATAGATAAATCAAACCCACCACACATGGTGAATGTAGTTAAGTGAACCCACAAAGTGGATGATCAACACATCACAAAGGATTCAACATAATGTCAAGGAAAATATCAGCCAGGCCCAAACACAAGTGCAATGAAGCAAATGGTGAATAAAGAATGCCATTCCATGTAAGTGAAACCATTTTCAAATTCTGCAATCAAAATAGTTTAGTGGGATTTGTTGCACACCTATGCAAATCTCTGACAACCCATGATACTTGTGTGACAACCTGCTGCCACACCCAACTGCTGCACCCAAGAGCTGCTGCACTTAGTACATAATATTCCAACAAATCCAGCTGAGTATTCCTCTGCACACTGAACTTCTCCAAGTATTATGCAGAGTTTTGAAATGCAACAACAGTGGAAAACTGTATGGAACAGTGACGCTCCATTGTACAGAAAAGTAACACTTGATTGTATAGAAAAGCAATAAGAAGGGCTCATTGTCCGCCCCCAATTGTTGCATACTCTCTGTTTACTATGAATTTGGCAGATGAAGTTTGCACTAAAAGCTTTAGTCCATTGGCAATGTCTAATGCAGTCAGTAGTGAGAAATCTCAGCCTGTAACAATAAGAAGCAGCAAGAGAAAACTGGCTCACCTGTGAATTCTTGTTTGCTGTTGAAGTTGCAAGGTCATGCTGCCACCGGTCCTTTTGAATCTCTGATGGTGCTTGCTCACAGCATCTGTCTGGTATTCTTCTTCTCTTCACATTTTCCCTTTTCTTTTTCCTCCATGAGACAGAACTATGCAAGATCTCATTGAAAACTCTGTGGCAGAGGTTCCAATGCAAGAACCATTGCAAAATCTCATGCTCCAGATTTGCATCACTGTTTCCTGCTGCCTCAAGAGCATCATGCCAAAAGCTCCCCATACATACATTTCATGCACATTGCAACTCCATTCCCATGGTCAACATATGATTGAGCATCTGGCCATCTATCAATTTCTGACATTTAAATACTCAGAAGCAATCAGAACTCTTTTGCAGCCCTCTTGCATTTGCAACCTGATAAAAATGCAGTCCTAGAAGGTGTAGAATGATGAAATCTAACAACCTATCGGTAACCCAAGATCTGTTCCTTCATCAACATCAGCCCACTCCATGGTTCTTTGTCCAAGTAATAAAACTTGTTCTGCGCCAGGTGTTCCATGTAAATCGCACAATGAATTGTGCATTTCCATTTAGAAAAGTGCTAAAGTGCTGTTATCCATTTTTCCCTCACCAACAGGTTCAAATTTTGTCTTTGTCACAATTGACAAAAATCATCTTCCAAGTTGTGTACTCTCATGAGAGCTTGCAAATCGAAGCTCCTGAAATTGACCGAATCTCTGTTGGATCTCTAAAGAACCATGTCCATGGAGTTGGCTGGGTTCAGGGTTTAGGGTTTAATAACTACACTTGCCATATCAAGTGTAGTTTTATACTTGAATTTTGGCAGTCACTATTATCATAGCTTTACAAAGTCTCACCTCACATCCACATTGTGGAAAGAAAATGGTTTGACAAAAACTCGACGTGGGTACATGTTCTAAGACTTTGGCAAGACCCATCACTGTTGTGCCAGGCCAACTGACATTCAGGAGGTGAAGTGAAGTGAAGCCAAACTAATTTAGAGTTCCTCTGCATTCGGAGGAACCACAAAAGCAAGGAATTTTGTCATCTGCCTCGTCGTAGTTGAACTTGTAGTCATATGTAATCTCCTCGCAAGCAAATATGTCCCTCTTTGCAAAGAAGATCACCTGCCCCACCACCACATTGCCAAACTCCAATTTCAGGAAACCATGTATGTGCCTCAAAAGAACGGCAGACATTCATTTAAGCAAGCTCCTTACAGTGAACGAGAGTTTAGGGTTGTGTTCTCCAACAGTTCAACAAAAATACCATCATGACATTTGAGTGCTATAACAACCTGACAATCAAATATGTCACAAGGGTTGTGATACCTAATACCTTTTTCAGATTGTCGACACAGATCACCTTTGCAACACAATTGGGCTGCACAAGTATCCACGCAAACCCATAGAGGTAAGTAAGTAGTCACTTTGAAGCTATAGCCTTATGTGATGAGTTCATCGCTTTTCTCTGCTCCCAACAAGTTCTATGTATGCACTGTAAGTACCAAGGAAAAAACCCTAAACCCTATACCGAAGGGAAAAACTGCTACATTTTGTTTTTGACCCTGATGCAGGAATTTATTACCGAGCATGAATGGTTGACAAAGCGTGCAATGCCTCCCTTGCGAGTGGCATCAATAATTTGATCAAAATCTATTCGGAAGAGGTAACATGCACCCTGATATTGCAACCGCTTTCCAGAGTGGTACTCAACCTCCCGCTTGTCGGCAACCCGTGATCCAACAATCTCCCCTATGTACTCCACAACCTGGTAACATGACAAACAATTATAAGATGATGTATGTCTACTTGTATGCCAGATTTTGGGGCTCAAACTACTGGTGCAGCATGTGTAGAATTTTTGCTGAAAGTTTAAACTTTTAGTGACTATCTCTGAAATTGAACTCTGGTCAAAGATTCCAGCCATATGCTCTTCAGCAGGATCTTTCTAGATCTGGCAGAAATGGCACATCTTGCGCTACAACTGGAGGCTGCAGGAAAACTTTATTCCCCCAAACCTTTGACAGAAAATTCACAACTGATCTAGAATAGAAGCAGCAGCTGCTTCTTACCATTTCACCCTCAGCAATGAACTTCTTTGTGTAGAGTCCAAGGGCATGAATTCCTGACTTATATACAGCAAGCCGCGTCCACCCTTTCTTCTGTTTGAATCTCAAATATTCCTGCAATTTCAAGAAAGGATACAAAGGCAACTGATTTAGTACCCCGGTGATTGATTCTTTCCATAACACAGGAATAATGATTCTGGTCAGCATCTAAACCTGTGCTTTCAGAGAAATAAGGGACTTATACATCCTGTATATCTAGCCAGCATGTTTGGTCAATCTGCAACAAGCAAGATGGGCTACCTATTCCCCCCCAATTCATTGTCACCACACAACTTCAACAAACAACCTGAAACCCTAAACACAATTTTCCCTCCTCGATGATATCATCAAAAGCATAATTCAGAGTTTTCTCAAGGCTCAAAACACATAAAAGGGGATGCTGTCAAAAGGAGCTACAGACAGACCTGATGATCAGACTTCATGACTGGAGGTCAAAGGAGCTACAGAAATACCTAACAATCACACATCATGACTGAGGGTCAAAGGAGCTACTACAGACATACCCGACGATCACACTTCATGACTGAGGGTCAAAGGAGCTGCTACAGACATACGCAATGATGACTGAGGGTCAAAAGAGCTAACTACAGACATACCCGATGATCCCGATGATCACACTTCATGACTGAGTTTGCAGGCTTGATAAATCGTCGTGTGGATGACTTGCGATCCTTGATGTGCAGCCATGCTGCAACTTGTTCAGGTGTGACAGTGGTGTTCCCTGCTAGATTTAGCTGGTACTGCAACTTGGCTCTTTCTTCCAAAGATTGTCTCCCCTTGTAGGCCTGCAAGTGCTCTAAGGAGATAATGGTCAGACTACTACTTTGCTGTTTGCAAGTGTGTCCCAAGCACCAAAGAGGTCAGTGAACAGAGTTCAGTACCTCATCAAAAGCAATAATGTGAGATCAGGAACTAGCAGGTTTTCAGGGTTTAGGGTTTAGGGTTTTTTGGCAAGGATCAGCCTTAGAGAAAGATATGGCCAGCTCAAAGTTGCACTGTTATTTCTCATGTAGGTGCAATGCACAAACTGCTTGGAAAATTACCTCTGTGCGTGCACATGTTTCTCGAGCAGTGACAGGCTGGGAATCCTTGACTTCAGCAGCAGTGCCATCCACCATATCCTTTCCACCACTCCCATGCTGCAAGCATCTGCCAAAAAAGCCCACTTGGTCGCTTCCATCCTGTACTGTCTCACTCTGTAACAAACCCTGCATGACAAAACAAATCACACATGTATGTCAAACTTTGATGGATCACATGAAACCATCTTATGCAAATGTACCTTCTGCCTTCCCTGACATTATATAACTGTAACCCATTGTTTCTTTCACTAACCATGAACATGCAATTTTGTGTTCATTGGGTTCAAGATGATAGAGAAGCAAATGTAGATTTCCATGGAGACAAGTGAACCAATTTGCCAATAAAAAAGAATGGGTTTTCCCCATGACCTTACCTTCTCATGAGCACACCAAGGATGAAAACGAACAGAACATTTTGGTACCCGGCACTGGATGCAGGATCCACCTTTGCGCTTACAGATGGAGCAGAGCTGCAAGATGGAGGAAATCAAATATCTTTAGAAACCCTAAACTGACATGCAAATTTTCAGCTTCTAGCAAAAGAAGAGGCATGTTTTTTACACTGGTAAATCAACCCCCTGTGAGTGAAAGAATCCAGGCTTTCAGTTCAGAAGTACAAAGTATAGATTTGCTCTTAGCACCCTAGCATCAAATCTAGAGTTCTATTTTGCACCACAGCAATTGTCAAGCTGCTTTAAACCAGGAGACAACACAGGAACTTGATCCTTCATGTGAGAGATCACAAAAGTGGGCAAAGGCTTACCAGTTTCCTGCGAGCAACAGAAACACCTGAGACATCAAAAACCCCCATTGTCCCCATATTGAGGCAGCGGGTGCCAGGCATCCAGAGTGTGCACACCATGTGTGCCCATTGTTTGGCTGCTGGATCAGCAGCTGCAGCTCGAACTGTATTATCAGATCTCCATGTATCATCTGGCCATTGATCCATGTTGCTTTCAGTGGTAAAGCTGTGGACATCTGGATGACTACTGGAAATCTTGCAATCGTCTGGCTTTGAACTACCACATGCCCTGCAGAAAGACCCATCCTTTGCTGTCTTGCTGCAGCCGCATGATTCGCAGCTGGCTCTGTTCCCAAAGACTTTGCCTGCTACAACAACTGATGCATCCTCTAGTGACTCAGGCCTGCCATTTGCCAAAGAATGTCCCTCCATCTCTTTTGTGTGTACATCCAATGCCCTTCTCTCCCTTGCACCTTCAATCTCATGCCATGCCTGCAGCAGTCCATTGACGAAACCTCGAGATTTCTTAACACGGGTCATTGCTCCACCACCAAAGCCACAGAGCACACAAACCTGCACACACAACACAGCCACTATTAGTTAACAAAACATGAGTAAACAGTTACTAGACTGCAGTACACACAACTTCTTTGACCCTACAAAGCCATAGACCATATAGGCAGATGCAATAATGCATTCATTCTGAAATGCTCCCCTTTTCTTGAAGATGAAACCCAAAGATAGAGCCCCAAAGCAAATGTGTGCTCACCGGATTGACCACACTAAACTTGCATGTTCTACAAAACCAGGGACCTTTTGGGATCTTGGATACCCCATAACATGCCTGATGAACCTGTCAGTCCAAAACAGAAACAGGAGATCTGATCAGGATAAAATCACACTGACAAACCTAATCACCACAGTGGCTGAGCAAGCCAGATTTGCAAACCTTCTGCAGACAAAGTGCCAACCCAAATCTGGTCTTCAAACACAACTCTGGATTTTCAGCACAAATCAAGACCCAAAACAACCAATAGCCTACTCTGACCTTGACATCCAGCATCAATCTTCAATGAGGAGAAACAATCTCCTTTAGAAAAGGCATAAGAAGAAGAAGCAGTTGGTTGGGCATCACCTTCACAGCGCAGCGACCACAGGACAGAAGCCTGTTGAAGCAGTCAGTCATAGATGTACCACTGCAAACATCACAGCCCGTATGTTGACCAGCGTTGGCAAAACCAGAGGCTTCTGCTCCTTTGCTCTTCTGTAAAGCAGAAGTCTTCTCTCCACATTCCAAGGGCGGACATTTGCCCTTTTTTGCAGCCTTTGCACTGTTAAAAGGGCTCTCAAGCTTTGACTTCTTCAGCTTGTATTTGTGGGGAGAAGGCACATCAAAACTGCAACACCAACCGACCGACCGACCACTTTCAGCAAAACAGTTGTCCAGCTAAGAAAACTATCAGGGTTTAGGGTTTAGGGCTTAGGGTTTAGACCCTGTCTCAAACCCACAGAATACTGCATGTCAAGTTACCTCTCAGGAATTTTGTCCTTCATGTCCGTGTTCCCCTTCTTGATCTTCAGTCTCTTGGCAGAGACATCAAAACCTTTGGATGACTCACGAGCTCTCTTCAGCAAAGGTGATCTCTCATGATCTGCAGTCACACCTTTTGCTTGAATCTCCTTTGGCGTTCTTGGATGCCTGGCCACATACTGTACCACCTTGTTGACCTTTGCATTCTTGGGATCCATAAGTACTTCTTTCATTTGACTCCACTTTGCACCCACTTTGCTAGGGTAACCCAGCTTTCTTGATGGCATGATGTCAGAAGCAGCATCATTATAAAAACCGGGCCTTGGAATCCCAGTGCCTACTTCTGGACGGAATGTCACACATTTCACATCCACAACACAAGAAGCATTTTGATGATGAACTTGTGCTGAGCTCTCTCCTCCCTCTGCAACTGCAGATTCATTGCCGAGATCTGACTGGGCATCTTCGCTCCTATGCCACTCAACGTTCCTTCGCCTTGGTGGGTTTGTCCTGATGGACCGCCCACTTCGAGGGATGGTATCTACGCTCTCCTGGAAGGTGGTGGGTGGTGATGGCGTATCATGCTTGTGAGCTTCCAGCAAATGTATGCCCTCTTCAACAAAATCAAAAACCTCTGCCCCTTGCCCAGGCAGCTGGTTACTCTTGCCACTTAACTCCAACAGACTCCGAACTTTCCGAGCCTCCTCCTTATGCAAGACTCTCAAACCCTTGATCACCTTTTTTGGGTCCTTCAGTGGAAGTTGGGGGACTTTCTCTTGGTCAACATGGGTGATGGGTTTGGTAGCCATATCCACTTGTGGTGAATCTCCCTTCTTGTGGGCTCTAACATCAGCAGCTCCCTTCAGAGCCTCCCTAACTGTTGTCCTAGACTTAGAGGAGGGTATGGGTTCAGCAGGCTGCTTCAGTATGTCACTCAAAGACACCATCCGTCCATTTCGGGGACTTGGGCATCTGTTTGGTATCCTGACACTCCTGAAATTCTCTGTCATGTGATGGGACAATACATGATTTGTTTGAGCCTTGGTTGTGACAGCAGGAGTGTTAGATCCTGAATCCCTCTTCTTCAGGAAAGACACTTTTGTTGTGTCAGAGTTGTCTAACAACGACACTTGAGCCAGCTTCTCTACAGGAGCAAGAATCCCTGAGCCACCATCTATCCCTGAGTGTTTACCGGGGCCAAGATTTGTGCGCAGAGCTCTTTTTGCTTTCTGCCGATTCACCCCTTGAGGCACTCGTAACAAAACCGTTTCATTCTTGTGCTGGGGCACCTGAGTAGTGCCTTCTCCTTCACCATTTGTGATTGTTTCAACAGTGCGTTCTTTACCTTGAGCAACTGACGCACTTGAATGGTTGTCACTTCCAAGCGGAACCCTTCGCCATTTCAATGCCTCTTTCTCTGTGGGGATTTTCAATGCTATTCCTCCTCCCTGAATCTCACCTGACTGATCAGGCCTGACATCTGATTCCACATTCTTGTTGCCTACCTCTGGCTTCTCCACCTGTTCCTCCTCAGCTTCAACATTATACTCTGATAATGCCATGGTTTTTGCTTTCTTGGACTCTCCTGCACCAACATCAGAATCTAGCCGCTTCCATTTCATAGTGCGACGCCGTTTCTTCTCCCTGGTATTTACAACTGCTTCAGGTTCAGTTTCCTCCTCCTCCTCCTCTTCAACTTCCTCTGTCTCATGCCATGCACCTCTGGACCTCTGAATGCCCCTCTTCATCAGTGGCCTCGTCACGACATTGGTTGAAGGGCATCCTAAAGAAGAGGGGGATTCATGTTTACTGAGATCTCCTGGCATTGAGATGGGGTCTGCAGTTGCAACCCCCATATCAACACCATCAGAGGAAGAGCATTTGCCTATTCCGGAGCCCTCATCAAGCACCCCATTGGGTCCAAGCGATTTACTGAGGGACTGACCCACCAGCATATTGTTACAATCTTCTGCTGCTTTCTCATTCCCTTCATCAGAAAGCCCACTCAAGACATTTTCTGAGCTCTTGGAACAAACATCCGATGGTGCATTCAGCACTCTCAAGCTGCCCACAACGTCTGATGTACCCTTTGCTGCCGTATCCGACAACAGATCTTCGTTCTGAGGAACCTGTGATTTGCCTGCTCCTCCAGTACTCTCATCAAGCTGCTGCTCCTTTTGTTCCTCACCAGTTGCTGAGAATGGGTGGTGGCCATTGTGCTCTCTCAAGCTCTGCTTGGTTGTCTTTCCTACCTTGGCAAAAGCAATCTCAGCATTTGGGGCAGAAGAAGAATTCAATGGTTGCTCCTGGGAGCCATCAATCAGTGTCTGTCTGACTGTCTCCAGCTTCATTGCACTGAGGCCCTTCTCTTTCAGGCAGACTTGGCCTGCAAGCCTGGAACACAGAAATGCAACAGATATGTATCAGCAAGATGCCTGCTCAGCTGTGCAGTTTTGATTACATTTTCCAGAAGCAACCAGAAAACTGAGTCATGATGTGAGCTAATACCTGAGAGGTTAGACCCATAGAAAACTTAGAACAAGACTTTAAAGCAAAACCCATCCTTCCTGGTGCTAAGATCCTCACCTTGGAACTGCTCTTCCCCTTGAGCACGGACTAGCCTTTCGGCACTTCAAGCAAGTGCACTCTATGTCTTCCTTTAATCCAGCTCCTAGGTCAGGCTTCCCTTGAGCTAGAGTGTCCCTTCCCTCTCCGCCCCAGGAATTTGCCAGTGCTGCTTCTACAACTGCAGACAAAAGGAGCTATTCAGAAACCACATTCTGTCAGAATCTGCATCAACAGTTTTTAAGCACTGTCATTGGTACATGACTGCCAGTTGGTCATGCTTTTTGCCTTGCCTGAAAAAGAGTTGATAGAAAGGGAAAGTGCACCTTTAGGAGGTTGTGAACAGAGCTCATCATGTCCGGAACCACTTGCTTTTGCAAAACCCTCACAAAGCTCATTACCATGTACTTGTGAAGACTTCAGTTTGGGGGCCCATCCAGGGTTTGTAGCACCTTCCAGCTGTGGTACCCCCTCTACTGACCAGCCTTGCTTGTCCATCGCTACCTGTTGCTGCTGCTGCTGCTGCTGCTGAGGCACCTCCCACCTCTTTCCACCCATGCTTCCAGCACACTCCTGCAATGCTTCTGATGAAGGTTCTGCAAATTTTCTTCCATTTGCCACATCATGATTCACATTGCTCTCCTCAAGGGGAGACTTTTGCAGAGACATATTATGACTAACCAAGGGTGGTGGTCCATGCTGTTGGTCTCCCATACTTGCAGCATTGCTCAGTGTTGTCTGCTGCTGGTGATGGCCAGTGGCTACAGATTTGCCCAGCAGTCCAAGACCTGAGGACGTTGGATCCAGTTGACTATCATTCTGCCCTGAAGAATTATTCACTGGATGAGGTCCTCCTCTTGTTGGGAAGGATGATGGCCTTGCATTGGAAGGGAAGTTCTCACCACCCACCTTTCCATGTGTGCTGCCCTGATCACTTGGAACGGAAGCTGGGCTCCCAGAACCCATGGGTCTATATCCAAATGACAATTGTATAGCATTCTCGAGAAGCCGTTTTCCTGTCTTATTACTTAGCTGCATCAATGCACCTGAACTTAGTTTATCTAATGTGGTTCCATTCTCCAAAGTTACACTTCTTCTCAAGCGATCGGCATGTGGTAAATAATTCCAAGCCGACACATCGATTCCCTTTTCTTTATTCGCTACATTATCCATGCCTGTAGCCAGCTTGTTCAATTGAGGACTGCTGCAATCAAGTGCTGGCGGAGGAAACTTCATTTGCACATGTTCAGCATTACTTTCTAGATGCTGGGTAGGGTACGTATTGACTAATTGCCTCACAGACTGCATCAATGGAACATTCATGCCACCCCTGTCTACTTCCCCATTCAACCCATTCAAAGGAGATGAGTCCAATCTGCCTCCTCCTCTGGGTCCTTCATACCCAGGGGGAAGATTTCTGTTGGTCAAATGTTGATGCTCGCCAACATGCCCAGCAATATCAGAAAATCTTCTGGAAGTTGAATTCTGTATGTCTTGCTGCATTCTGGCATCCAACACTGCCAGAACCAATCAAAGTCAGCATAAGAAAACAGTTCCAGTACTGGTCTCTGACTGAAATACCCAATCTTAGAGATCTTTCTGGGTGTTCCTCTTTTCTTTCTACCCAGCATACTGGCAGTAATGAGAAGACTCAGCCATGCAACCTTGACAAAACCTAAAAGAAAAAGAAGACCAAGGAACCCAGAAAGAAAACAGGAACACAAAAAAGAACAAAAAGGGGAAGGAAAGAAAAACCCCAAAAAGAAAAGAGAAAGGAAAAAGAGCTTGATGAAGTTGCAGAGAAATCTCCACAACGACAATTAAAGGTAACACGACAATGAGTGCAGTCATACCCTCATGAGAGTTGCTCACAAAGTGACAGACCATCACCTTCATCACAAACGGCAGTGACGAGCTGCCATGACTCAGAAAAAGAGGAAGGAAAAAGAGTGAACCAAAACAGAGAACAACAGAAGCTTGATCATTTTGAGGACAAAATGAATTGTTCTGTAGTGTACCTCTCTGCACAACTTGATCAAAGAGAAGAGCCTTATGGCGCTCAACTGCTGAGGCAGGCAGAGAAGCCAAAGAGGCCACAAATGAATCCCCAGCTGGCTGTGTCTGTTGCTGAGAAGGTTGACCAAGCCTCAATTCAAAACTAGACAAGGAGCTCTCTTTCTCCTTGAGCCGTGGTGGCTCTTGCCCATCAACCCATCTGTTAGGTGGATAATGTGGCCCATTTGTGGTTTTCCCGCCACCCAACAACTGGTGTGCTGGAGGCACAATACATCGCTGATGTCTGTTGTTGATAAAATTGATGTACTCATTCATTGGCATCCCTCCTGACACAGAGGAGTTGTGGAACAACTGATTGTTGCCAGGGTTCATCCCCTGATTCCTTGATTTGCCCTGCTGCTGTTGTGGTGCAGCAGGATCTGAAAACATTTGGCCTGATCCAAACTGCACACCCATATTGGCCACTGGGTATCCTGCCCTACCAAAGCTTTTCAGCAATGTCTCCCTGGCTTCAAGACTACTGACATGATGAGGTCCAGCATTTGACGGATAATTCATGTTTGAGACTTCTTGACTTGTGGCATGCAACATTGAACTGTTTCCAGAGGCAAGCGAGGCATCCCAGACCTGGGTCATTCGGCTTTTCAGAACTGATAGCTTCCCACCACTCGACACATCAACCTCCTTTTGCCAGCTTTGTGTCACAACAGAATTGTACTTTGCCTGTCCTGCCTCCAACGGATCTAGGTCACTCCAATCCCAGCCCACATTGTCATCTGGCACCTTCACCTGCAGCCCAAAATTGCTTAGTAGAAGTCACTGAAGCAGCACATACTTCTCTACCTGAGCAAAGATCAGGAGCAGTGCATTACAATACAAAGATTGCAGATGCAAACATATGCTTGTGAGCTTGGGTATTATCTCTAGAGGAGAAATGTCACTGGTTAAACACATCGAGAAAGTTGCATGCTGCATACTGACCCCATATTGGCAGAAGAACAGTTTTCTCCACTGCACCAAGTTCTCACCACTTTCCATAAAAACTGCTTCACCAGGATTTACGACACTGTGTATGCCTGCATGCTGCAAATACATCAAAAGTCAAAGGGACAAGCTCCAATGTACAATCTCCATTTTACAAGTTCCCAAGTACAATCTCCATTCAAACACACAGATCCTCCAAAAACTCAAATCAGAAACACATGTAAAACTAGTCACGACTTGCTTGATTGCAAGAGCCAGATACCTACCTGAGTGAATTTTGACACAGACATATGCACGTTGTGGCAACTGCAGATGACTCCCAGTCGCCCAGCATCTGTCAAGCATAACTCTCCATCTGCAATCCCACTCACAGATTTTAGTCTGTGTGCTCAATGGGCCTTCACACATTGTGACCTGGCAATCCAGGATCAGTGCCACATCCAGCAGTCCAATGTATGTAAAATGTCTTGTCACCCACCAAAGAGAATAACTCTGAGACTTCTCAGCATGCACATTGAAAAGCACTGGCAACAAAATTTCTGAAGAAAGAACTCATCAAACATGAGCTTTTGGTTGAGGTGCTCCTAAAACTCACTCAGATACACCCCTGAAGAATTTGAGCAGAAGACTCGTGGCCACCCCCCCACAGAAGCTGAACCCGAAGTGGATGGGAGATGGTTGGCTCGGGGAGGTGCTGCCATATCTGGAACACTTGGAACAGTTCTTTGCAGATCAGAATTAGCAGAAAGGAAAGATGGTGCTTGTACACTTTGACACCGTGGCCTCTGCTGCTGCTGGCTTACAACCTCGGCCAGCCACTGTGGAGATGGGGTCTGTCGGCTTGCATCCCCTCCTTGTTCATGTGGCCCCCCTCCACAAGTGAAATTCAAATTTGGCTTTACAAGACCCAGAGGACCACCAGATGTCCTTGCTACATTTGAGTCCATGTTGTTCTTCTGCACCGCTGCTACAAACTGACCACTGGACAAAATACTTCCATCATGCTCCTTTCCATAATGAGGTGCTGCATCTGTTGCCACAGTGCTTGACTTTCCCATCCTGCTGTTCATTCGACTGGAGGATGGAGCATTATGATTGACCACAGCAGGCCATCCTCCGTACCCTGCGAGGTTCAAAGAGTTCATGTGACAAAGCTGAGGATTGGAGCCCATGTAAGGTGACCGGGAAGAAGAACTGATGGAGGATGCATGGTCACGTAACTGCTGTTGCTGCTGCGCTGCCCCGGAGACTAATGCTAAAAGCTCTGATCGTAACCTGTTTGTACTCGGTCCTTGGCCTCCAAAACTTGACTGATTGAGAGTAGTAGTGCCTGCAGCCTCTTGCCGGATCGTGCGCTCAATGACACAAACCTCTTGAGCCACCTGTGCCACATACGGCTGGGAATTCTGCCCAGGACTCATATCAAACTGTGCATAAACTCCCCAACAGAATATTCCCAAGACAGATTAGACACCCTTCTGTAAATTCCAAGATGAGTGACAATTGATGCATGCTGGGACCAAATTGCCTGCTCCAGATCAACAAACTTGCAACAAATGTGACATATTTCTATCACAAAACAAACTCCAATTACAACTGTCGAAGCACTCTGCAAACTCTCTCCTCTTCAGAGGACTGTGGCTCTCATGATGGTGTTGGTTCCATCTTGCAGGTGCAAACAAGAAGATGAAATCAAAGATACTGCAATGTATCACTACCTAGCATCACAAAAACAGCCAAGAATGTTTTGTAGACCTGCTAGAGAAAAGTTCAATGCAGATACCCATCATATTGGTCTCCTCTCATTGATCCTCTTTCCTCGCCACTGACATCTTGACCCTAGTAGAGATGAAGCTCAGCAGAAGCTCAACCCCAAGTCCCCTACTTTTCAAAAGATAATATTCTTGTCCCTGCACGGTCGAGTCAAGTCAAAACTTGTACCTGATTCAATGATGCAGGAAAATGTCCAGGCTGTGCAGAGCTCCTGTTCAAGGACGCTGCTGCCTTCCACACGTCATCCATTGCTGGTCACAAAAACTATTGCTATGACCTAACCCACTACCACAACCATTGCATCAGCAGGGGCCGAAGGTGGAGGATGGAGGCCCCTGGACCTGGACTCAACTCCTGGCTAGATTTGCTCTCTATGCAGACACCGCCTGACAGTCTCCTACTGCAAATGAATTGTGCTACCTCAAGGCTATCCCAGCAAAAGCTTGGACTCCCTTTCAGCTTTACTTCTAGGAGAGCATCATCAAGACCATGTCTGCTCCATTTCTAGTATCAGCCTGTCACATGCATCAACCGCCACCAGCATCAATTGTCTGCAGCCTGATCAGAATAGCTCTCCAATTTTGGCCTGATTGAAACTTGCCTCTCTGTCTGTCTGTCTGTCTCTGTGTGTTTGTGATCCGGATGGCACAAGCGTTACTTAGGGCGCTTGACATCAAAATCTACACTAGTGCCATCAAACAAACGCTCTCTTCTCCATCCCCACGTGCAGACACACATGTACAGGACAGAATCTTCGACAGACCCAAAGACCCATTCGCCTCCCAAGTGCTACAAAACAGCCACAAAGCTCAACATCATGCACCTCTCCTTCTGAGTACTCTTTCCCTCATCCTCATTTCAACACACACACAAACACAACGCTCGACTCTCCTCTACTCTCTCCTCTCCAGCACATGCACATACGCGCGACACAATCCCACACAGTGTTCTTCTTTCTCGGACAGACTTTCTTCTTCCCTACAGATCTGATTCTACTACTACTACTCTCCTCCTCCAACCACACACACACACAAAACAAACACGAAACAGTTTCAAAACTGAAGCAGAATTCTAAAAACAACCCTCTTTTCTCTCTCTCTCTCTCTCTACACCCACAGTCCTTCCCCACCCTCTTCTTCTCTCCACCCCACAGTCCTTCTCCCTCTCTCTCTTCTCTCTCACCCAAAGTCCTTCTTCTTCTCTCCCTCTACGCACTCACCCACCCACCCACCCACCCACCGGGCAACTTCCCAGCACCACTGTATGTATCTTCCTTCCTTTCAGGTGCCACAAAAGCGAGAAAAACACGAAACTGGGGACCAAATTCCACTGGGATTTTCAAAGGCTTGTCGGCTTCGTCGCAACTCAGAGACGGCGAACAGAAGACACTAATCTCAAGCAACCCATCACCACAAAATCAACCAGCCAACGCGAGAGAGAGAGAGAGAGAGCGGAAGAGAGCAGCTATGGTGGAGAAAAGCTCTTCTCTTCTTCTTCATGGGAGAGCCTTTCCTCTCTCTCCGCCATCGCCAGGGGGCTTTCTAGGGCACCGGGGGAGCATGGTAACGGGGGACAGCCGGTATCAGCTACCGGTTATACTCAGTCTCACAACGGGCTCGACGCTTAGCTCCTCGTGGGAACAACCGGCCGTCGCCGGTTCACATTTCCCCATTTTCTTTTTTTCTTTTTCTATTTTCTATTTTAAAAATTTTTAACCTCCCCACCTTTTTCACGACCTTTTTTCTTACCTTTTTTGTTTTTTTACCTTTTTCACAGTTACCTAGTATCCTATTTATACCAGGTGGTTGGTTAGTTGGTTACCAGGGTCCTCCAATACATTCATCCATATGGATGATATTTGGATGAAAACATAAGGAAGACAAAATTACCTACCTTATGAGGTTATGAGCCCTAACCCAGAGTCAAATAGGTAACTCAAGAGTTGTGTTGGGTGGGTATTTAAATTTTTGTGTTGTGTAAAAAAAATAAAATTTAAATACTTACACAAATGAAATGTAAAATAATTTCTATAATTTCATTTACATGTGCATGGCCATGTATAATTTTTTTGGCAAAATCATATATCTTCATATATATATAAAATATACCTGTAATGATTATCTATATTTATTTTAAATTCATTTTAATTAGTTGTGTTGTATTTCTATTTTATTGTTTTTTTTTCCCTACAAAAATATTATTTTTAAAAATAAAGTGCAATGCCCACCAGATTGATATCCATTTTCACGAATAATTAAATATTTAAATTTATAATCAAACTCTTATTAAAGAATTTGTTTTTGCAGCCAAGTTGTAATTGTTGTTGTACAAATTGTTGGAATTTCTAATTTACATTTTTTATTTTATTAAAATTTTTATTCCTGTGTTTATTTTTTCAAATAGTTGAAAATGTCTCTCATTGTGAAGGAGCTTCCACAGATTTCAAATTTTTAAATTAATTCAAATTTACCAAACTTTCATTGAAAATTGTAAAATTTTGCATTTATTGAAAAATTATGTGATAGCTACTATTCAAGTAGATTAAATTGGTTCATGAAAATAATTAGGCCCTCATAATCCTATGCTATTTATTATTTATTTATTTATTTTATTCAGAGAACTCATAAATGTGTACCTATTTTCAAAATTTTCACCCAAATATTTCGAAGTTTTCAATACCAACATTCTTTTTTAAGTTTTTAAATTCTCCCTTTCAAAATTTGAATAAACAAATAAATAAATAAATAAATAAATAAGGAGAAGGGTTATATGAGATTGGCCCCTTTATTTTCTTAGGTCTTGGCTTCATTGGCTCTCCTTGCTTGTAGGGGGAAAGACTAGGGGAGCTAACCCTCCACCCAACCTAGGAGTTAAGATTTAGGGTTTAGTCTTATATCCTTATCGTAATGTGTGGTGTGCCACTGACCCAAAGTGTGAACATGTCTCTATAATTGCACCAAGTGTGAACAGGATTTGAGGATAGAGCCAAATGTGATATTTTATTTTGATTTTTTTAATTAATTTTCAGTTACAATAATTACTCAAAATTCAAAATCTCTCTCACTTTAGGTCAAAAATTTACAAAATCTTCTCCAAAAACTCTCACTTATCATGGACTTTCTAACACTACCAAGAGCTCAACTTAATTTCCCTAAAAACATTTAATTTTAACTTTGTTGGATTTTCTTTTTTTTTAATTTGTTCATATTTTTTAGTTTTTTTTTTTTGGGGTTGATTTATTTCCTTTTGTTTCCTACTTTCGTCAACATAATTTTCAACTACACCAATTTTCCATTTCTTTGTTACCACTTCCTTGCTCCATTTTTCTTGTAAATAGTATAGCTTGTGTTGTTGATTAAATAATATAATATTGAATGAATTGGGAAAGGGCAAATGGTACACCATTAGCACATCTTGGCAATCTAATTTTATTAAAAATTTAATATTTATTTTCTTGAATTTTTATTGACAAAAATAACTCAAAACTCAATATCTCCCATAACATAAGTCTAAAAATTATAAAATTGTCTCCATTAAACCTTACTCACAAAGAGCTTCTAGACACTACTAATTGCATGAATCAATTTCTCCACATTTTTTAATTTTTCATATTAATGAATTTTCAATGACAAAATTGTTCAATGTTCAATATTTCTTATGGACCATTCTTTACTCATTAACTAGACCCTTAGTCATTGGTTAGGGTTTCTAACCATACCAAGAACCCAAGTCAAAGGCACACTATGGTTTAGGAAATCTCAACATGGTCCAAAACAAATTACCTTCCTTAATGATGATAGGATTGTTTTGTTAATTAATGTACCAACTTCATGTACTTTTGTTGTTGCAATAGAATTTCAACCCTAAAACATTCTTTCATAGGTAGTTAATTCCCTCTTACTCTTATTCCCTTCATATAAGGTATTTACCAAAAGATGAGTCACTTTTCCTAGTTTCAAAAATTCTCAAAACATTCCTCCCAATTTTATGTTACAACAAAATCACAAAATTTCACATTTGCCAATATCAAAACAATTTACTATCCTTGCTTGCAAAATTCACAAGCACGCCATTTTACAACTTTGCAATGTGACAAAAACAATTTGGATTTGCCATGGTTTTTAACAACACAAAGTTAGGTATTTTTTCCCTTGTTTCATACTTGACAAACACAAAACCTTTCCACTTATAACAATATTGCATTGCAATGGTACACATTATTTAAATTCATTTCAAAATAAAATAAAATAAAATGCTATTAAGTTATTTGTTAAAGTTAGGGAAACCAACATTCTAAAATCAAGAAAACCCATGAATAGAACTTTGATTTCTTTGCATGACAATCAAAATGCAAGATGAGATAGTGTCAATCGAATATAACAAAGGAGGAAACTCAAATTTCCTCTCAACCTATGATAATTTGAGTTTCCTTTTTACTTGTGTGTTTTGCTTGCACTACATGTCTACCGAGGAACTTATTTATGTTATATATGATATTGAAGCAAAGAATTAAGAATTATAAAAATTCTACATAAAGGGTTAGTTAAGTGTTTATTTAATTAGAGGATACCTAAGAATTATTCAAGGTTTACCTAGGACTATCTACTAACTATCTTAGGAGACACCTAAGTTATGGAATACTTAAAAATCTATTTAGGGGATGACATAGAACCTTAATGTAATTCTTAAATATCTTCCTAAATAGCTCCTAACTAACCCACCCCTTATGTAGCCCCATAAGTAAGTCAAGTCTCTTAAGTATTCACTAACTTACAAAGTCCCTAAATATGTGATCCTTAAATGTCCTCCTAATAAGCAGCTCCTAACTAATCCTTTATGTACTCCTATAAATTAAGCCCCTAGATATGCACTAACTTACAAAATCCCTAGCAAATGCTACAAGGAAGACATTTGGAAAGATGAGAAAAGATGTAGCATACTCATGTTTCACTCTCCTCAACAGCTTGTTGTACACAAGCTCCTTTGTTTAATTGAGCTCAAGTATTTGGCGAGCAGTTGAGAAATATGCTAACAACAGCATCATGTGCAGACTTTTGTTTTCCAGATGGGCAAAGCACTTGACATTGTATATGAAGAAGTCAGGATTGAAACTCTGCTCATCGGACAAGGTCTCTCTACGACTGATAAAAGAGTCTCGTTTCAAGTGTTGGGTGCGGTTTAGAACTCTGCATGAACAACACATAATGGTCACGGTCGTCTTATTCCTCCACCCCATCTTTCAACTTCTACTGTAACAACATTGGTCTCCTGCAGTTTCCTTCTGAAAGCATTTCCTCCTCACCCATGCTACTACTGGCAATGGCCTGCAGTGTGAAGAGCATTAGGAAGAAGAAGAAGTAGGTCCTCTTTCTTGCACATTTGCAAACCCCCCCCAAAACACAATCTTCTCTCAACAAATTCTGTAAGTATGGTTTCATTTTGAGCTTTCAAAATGCAATTGGAACCACCACTCTGACTGAGTATTCCCCCTGCTGGCAACAATTGCACTGTCCTGTAGTAGCCCAATCTGACTTGCTTACCCTAGTGCTAGTCCTTTGCAGAAATTCTATCCCCATAGATCGATCTAGAAAATGTAGTTTGCAGCCAACAACAAGAAGCTTCAAACTACTAGGAAATTGAGACTCACTGCAATCGTGGCGCGTTTTCATGCTCAGGCAAGTAACTCATGCTGCTATAATCGCATAAGTTTGCAGAGTCGATAAAAAATTGAGCATTATTGATCCATTACACTTCCTCCAGTTCAGCATCCAATGCTGCCAAAGAAATAGGGCCTTTGAGAGGCGTGTACACTTCCAAATAACCATCCAAATGGTCTGAGAGTGTATACCGGTCGATACTTTCGTTGTGATATGCTTTGCACACAAAGTAGAGCACAGTTTGTGCCAGGATTCCTACCAGGGTCACCCCTGTCCACAACACTAAGAGAGCAAACCCTAGAATGACCCTTCCTGCCACGCTGTCCAAATGATGGGTTGGGTTCACGACACCAATCTGAAAGAAGCTTAAAATCGTGACTGTACAAGCTATGTATATCAAGAAGAGACAAAAGCCGATGAGATTCTTCCCTTGCATCAGATGGTAGCTTTTTCTCAAAGCTTGCAGGCCAGTGCTATCTTCCAGCACAGATATCACACTTGCAAGATGCCATAGCAAGTTGAGATAGACCAGAATCGTGTAGAAAGCCACAGCTAGAGGTATGAGAATGGGAAGCATGGTCACACCTATTGTTTTCTGAAGGAGCAGGAACAGGAAAAAAAGGATTGCAAATGAGATATTGTAGCAAAGAATCACCAACTGTGCCCATAGAAATGTGATGACCAATCTCTTCCACACTTTTGGAACCACGCTGATGACCTTGAAATAGGACAACCCCTTCCCCGTGTAGATGCTTGCAACGCTGTAGACTATGGCTGCAGTCGAGAGCAGCGAGAAGGCGAGCACGAAGATGACGTACAGCAGTGTCAGGATCCCGAGGCCCACCACTTCCTTGTCCAGAACCTTCTCCGTGTCTGCTGCAGCTGGGGTGCCTTCTTCTTGTGAGACTAGATTCTCGTTTCGGAAGATCTTTTCTTGCAGGCGATCGGAGATGAGATAGTGGGAGAAGATCACGATTCCTAAAGGAAGTACCAATGTGAAGGCTAGCGACATGAGGAGCCGCGTGTACGTGCGCAATATCTTGAAAGCCTCTTTGCAAATGCCTCCTATTCCTAGAGAATGCATCACTTCTGGTTCGCCCTCCATCTTTCTGTGGTCTAGTAATACTATTGTTGTTGCTTCTCCTTCTTCTTCTTCTTCAGCCGAGTTTCTTCCTTCCCTTCTCCTCCTCCACTTTCCTGGTTCTAAACTCCTTGCACACCTTCCGGATCCCAGCTCTTGTCTCCGGCTATGACTGGATCTCTATCTCCCGAACCTCAAACTATCTGCAACTCAAACCGATCCTCTTCAAAGCTCAAAACAAGCACAAGGTTTGGTCCACAATAGGATAGAAAGCTTTGCGCCACCTCTCAAGCTCCAAGAGCTACTCCAGAACTAAGAAAAACATCAAACCGTCCTCAAGAGCTGCTGCTGCTGCTGGTTCTATTGTACAAATCCGATGCAGAAGAAAAACACATAAAACAAAAGAAAAATCTTCATCGAGAGCTGCTGCTGATGCTGTTGTGCAAATCCTTCGCAGGAACAAAAAAAAAAAAAAAAAAAAAAAAAAAAAAAAAAAAAAAAAAAAAAAAAAAAAAAAAACACAAGCCCCGCA
>Ga0116231_10000989_pt1 | contig 55673 bp, 36 predicted proteins | sample S1TSphgellanicum_2_FD_89695 | JGI IMG/M metagenome (GOLD analysis project Ga0116231, IMG submission 89695) | Host-associated microbial communities from peat moss isolated from Minnesota, USA - S1T2_Fd - Sphagnum magellanicum MG | ecosystem: Host-associated > Plants > Peat moss > Unclassified...
AAAGCGCCACCTCACGTCACACATCGGCCATCAAGTTGAAGAACGCGAAAGCGCCACCTCACGTCACACATCGGCCATCAAGTTGAAGAACGCGAAAGCGCCACCTCACGCCACACATCGGCCATCAAGTTGAAGAACGCAGAAGCGGCACCTCACGCCACACATCGGCCATCAAGTTGAAGAACGCATAAGCGGCACCTCACGCCACACATCGGCCATCAAGTTGAAGGACGCGAAAGCGGCACCTCACGACGTAGACGCCAGCGCTAGCGAACACAAGGATGATGATGATGATGATGCAGCGGACGACGACGTCGGCTTAGCTGCTTCACAAGCAGCCACAAAAGTCGACAAGCAAATAGCCACGATGACGCTTTGGATCAGCGGCACTTTGAAGTCCATACCAGAGGTCACACGGGACTTGCTCGAACGTGAAGTCATCTCTACAAGCAACACGATTAGTCACTCATCATTCTTCTCGCGCACAAACAGGCAGCTCCGTTTCTGGGGTTTGGAACAAGCGCAAAGAGTGAGCGAGGACATCCTCTCAGCAACGATCTGCACGGAAAAGAACAGACACCCAGAGCAATGAAACAGCCCAGAGAAATGATCACTTTTTCTCTCGGCTACAAACGGCGGGCTCCGTTACTCGGCTTGAAACAAACACAAAGTTCGAGTGAAGGAGTCCTCTCGGCAATCAGCCAAGAAAAGCAGACATCTAGAAAGAAAACACTGCTCTTTGATCAGTAAGAACGATTTCCAGTCGGAAAACATCTCTTTCCTCGAATCCGCGCAAGCCGGACTAGGTCATGAACCGACGGCGGGGAAGAAAAGCATCCGGGGGTTACGGTGATAAAGAGGACTTGCCGTGTTTCAGCTGGACTAATTATGGGTCCAGTTCAAACCCGTACACCTACCACCGTCATTGGGCATCAATTTCCTGTCCACTAGCACTGCCTCGTCATGTGCGCATCTTTATCCGGCCCCACAAGAACTACGTCGCCATGTGCACATCTTTCGTAGTCCTGTCAGATGTACTGATTGGACCTCAATTCGAGGTGATTAGATATTTCTCGTCTAACGCACCTAGTGAAACCAACGACTCTTAGGGATCAGCAATTGGATCCGATGGTCAGAAAGTGTGAGGGATTGACGCCTCTACTTAAATGCCTTAAACCGAGCGGTGCACAGTATGTGACCCTGCACATCACTATTGGATGAAGAAAATTCAAAATATGCCAGTTTGGATCAGCAAATGATTTTGGCTAGCATTTTTGAAAAGTTTGCGGAGGCTGGAATAAAGCAGTGGTGGGCACTTCTCACATTTTTTGTGAGAACCACTCGGTTTCGATTTTTTTTAACCTGCTGAAGAACCTGGTTGGGTATCAATTATAAAAAAAAAATCTAAGTTATTCAGTTCTCAGACATGCTGGTTTTAATAAATGTAATAATAGTCAGTTTTCACATTTGTTTTTCACAACTCAGTTATTGAATTTTATTGTTATTATTTTTTTGGTATCTGAAGTTAGGAGATACTTTAAAATCTAAAATAAATAAAAAATTGATGTAAATTTCCAAAAAAAAGCTTTATGATTTGTATATTTTTTTTGAAATTAAAAAAATCATTTTAAAGAAAAAAAAAGAAATTTGACATATTTCAATTTTCAACATAGGTGTTGTTTAAGTAGTTAGTTATAACCAAGAATCTATTAAAAAAGTCTTCTCTCATTTTGGCGGGTGTTTTAATAAAATTTGGCAGGGTTCATCATCTTTTGTTGTTGACTAGAACATTTATTATTAAATGTTAAATCTATTTAGGAATCTCCATCAGCACAAGTATTTGATAAATTTGAACCACTGCTTTACATCCTAAACCTGTGGACACCAGGCCGGGGTCTGCCATTGACGCTATCCAGTTTTCAATATTTTCAAAATATGAACCCAATTTTTGAGTCGATTTTCACTTGGATGAGAACCTCCAATTCAATTCTGAATCCAGTTATCCCCAAATGTGAGAACAGGCGATTCTCACTATGAGAATCAGACTGAGAACCGGACAAATAACTGGGTACTCCTACGAGAACCGCCCAACACTGGTATAGAGGCACAGCAAATCAGATCACCTGCCAGAGAGGAGTGTAATAAATGTGATTTCTGATTGCGTAATCAGAACGTTGGTCCAGGTGATTTGCTATTAGTAGTCTCCCACCGATTTACAAAAGATGTTAAATCAGCCAAAGAAATTGAATGCAGTCAGTACAAAAAGTACTGTTGCAATTTTTTTCTCAAGTCTGCCCTTTGCCCTATTGGTTTTTACCTTGTGACACCTAATCACGTTTTGGGTCCATGTTATGCATGTTTTGGACATGTTATATAGGTATTAGGGGTATGTAACATGTCACTCAACATGTTATGTCTACTTTGGAACATTCATAACATGGAAGGTTATGAGTGCAAAACATGCCCGGGTATCACCAAATTTGTTTTACAACATATGAATGGGGCCAAGGGCATATTGAGGGAAAAAATCGCAGCAGTACAAAAGTACTGACTGCATTCAATTTCTTTGGCTGATTTAACATTTTCTCCTATTTACAGTTGCAGTTTTAGTTTTATGGGTTGGATTGTGAAAAAGTAAATAACTGAACTTGGATGTGAGAAATAATTTTGCAGGATCACATACAGACCACCGCTAGGGATACTCTTAAGGCAAAGGTCTCTTCCCGAGCCCTTGACAATTCATCTGATGCCTATGATGCGCTCTTGCTCACAAATGTTACCACAACCTGGTTTTACAAGTATTCCTCTAACGTCTTTCTGTGAAGGATGGGCATTGTTTATGGAAGTGTCTTTAGAGTCTGTTTATTTGAGTGCAGGGCAGAACTCCACTTTTTCGTGGCCAGAGTGAACCAGCCCCCATGATTTCACCAATTGGCCGTTCCGTCCATAGGATGGGCTGGATGATTTGTTTCTTTTTCATTCATTTCTTTACCTTACATTAATCAAAATTCTATGATAGTCAATCTTTTTTGGCTGCGGACCTTTGATCATTTTTTTTTCCATTGCCAATTTTTTCCCAACTTTGACCTTCATACTACCCACCCACCTAGCTACTATACTGACCTAAATGTTAATCATGCTTATTAACTAATAATTAGTCTTTCACTTACCTTGGCAAAACTCTTAGTTCCTCTTGGTTAAACCTATATTTCTTTTTGGCTAAACTTATAATTTTTTTGGTTCAACTTCTATCTTTTGATCAAATTTATATATTTTGTTGTCTAAATTTTTATTTCATGCCTAAACCTATATATTATATTGGCTAACTTTTATTTCTTCTCTAAACTTATATTTTTTTTTTATCAAATTTTTATCTTTTGGTTAAACTTATATTTTTTCTTGGTTAAACTTATATTTCTTGACTAAACTTCTATCTATTGGCTAAACCTATATATCTTATTGATTAACTTTAATTTTTTGTTTAAAGCTATATTTTTTATTGGTTAAATTTCTATCTTTTAACCAAACCTTTTTTTTTTTGGTTAAACTTATGTTTTACTGGTTAAATTTCTATCTCTTAGCCAAACCTATATATTTTATGGCTAATTTTTATTTCTTAGTTAAACTTATTTTTTTATTGGTTAAAATTCTATCTCTTGGTTAAACTTATATATCTTATTAGCTAACTTTTAATTTTTGGTTAAACCTATATTTCTTTTTAGTTAAACTTTTATCTCTTGGTTAAACTTATATTTTTTCTTAGTTAAACTTATATTTCTTGGCTAAACTTCTATCTCTTGGTTAAACTTATATTTTTTCTTGGTTAAATTTATATTTCTTAGTTAAACTTCTATTTCTTGGCTAAACTTTTATCTCTTGGCTAAACCTATATTCTTTCTTCGTTAAATTTATATTTTTTAGTTAAACTTCTATTTTCTTGGCTAAACCTATATTTTTTATTAGTTAAATTTCTATCTATTGGTTAAACTTATATTTTTTTGCTAAACTTCTATCACTTGGTTAAACCTATATATTTTTTGGTTAAATTTATATTTCTTAGCTAAATTTCTATTTTTTGGTTAAACCTATATTTCTTATTGGTTAAACTTATATTTTTTGGCTAAACTTCTATCTCTTGGCTAAACCTTATTAAGGAATAGGCTTGATAAATTTAGAGTTAAAAAGACATCAAAATTTATGAATATTTGCACAATTTTTAATATTAATCAAAGTCAATCTTAGGTTGGATTTTGGGGGGGGGATTTGGCCAAATCTTCACATACAAATATTTGCAACAAGATGCATTATATATCTTTTGAAAGTGAATGAAAAAAGTCTCAAGTTGAAGTGACCACATTAAAGGTAAGAAAATAAACTTTTATTTGATTCATTTATTTTTTTCTTTTCATTGTTTTTCAATTTTAATTCATCACTCACTCATAAAAGATTATTTTGTATGGCATTTGTATATGTTTATATGATTATTAATTTTTATGACATTTACCATTAAAAGTTTTTAGGTTTATATATAATTTTTTGGGGTAATTAGTTTTAAACTCTAAAGCTAATGCTTTCATTCATTATAATTTTTAAAAATTCAAAACATAGTTGTTATAAATGTTTTTTGTATTATGTTTGTAGTTTTGTTCATATAATCATTAGGTTGAAAGCATTTACCACTAGGATTATTTAGGGTTTTAAGTTTAAGGTAAATGAAATGTGTGTTGATTTATTTAAGTTGTGTTTTCAAATCAAAATACAACTCCTTTGAATGTGATATCATCCTTTAACCTCAACGGTATGATATTTTTTCTTAATCATTTTTTTGTGTTTTCTTATTGTTTTGTTCTTAATTTAAGGAAATCAATTTTCTTGGATGGTTTTAATACGGTCATCAAATTCCACTAAGAATGTTCCATGTTTGATATATGGATTTAACATTTTGGCCTCCCATAGATAGTGTGGATTTAGGGTCATAATACCAATATTACATTTTTCCACCCACATATAGTGTGCATCTTTAAATTGTCATGTAAGTATTGCATTCAAGGTTCTCATATATAGTGTGGATTATGGTCATAATGTGAGTATTGCACTTTGCCCCCATATATAATGTGCATTTTTAAATTGTCATGTAGGTATTGCATTTAGGGCTCCTACATATAGTGTGGATTAGGGTCATAATGTGAGTATTGTTTTTTCTCCCATATACAATGTGCATATTTAAATTGTCATGTAGGTATTACATTTAGGGCTCCCACATATAGTGTGGATTAGGGTCATAACGTGGGTATTGCATTTTTCCCCCATATACAATGTGCATCTTTAAATTGTCATTTAGGTATTACATTTTTTTTCCCATAAATAGTGCAATTTGTTAACTATCATGTGGGTATTTCATTTAGATTATCCATAGATAATATGGATTTAAAATTTATAATTATGGTCATAAACCATATCATATGTTCTCCATATTTAGCATTTAAGGTATTATGTGCATGATAATATAGGGTTTAGATTAAGGATACAAATTATGTACTTAAAACATGTACATTTGCAATAATATTGAATATGACAATTAACATGTAATTCAACATATTGCAAAAATAAAATTTTGGACATTAATATCAATTTATTATTATATTTTGTATAAGTAGCTCAAGGCATAATTTCAAACATGGGTCGTGCTTCAAATTTTCAATATATTGAAATTCAAAACCCAAAGAAGTCACCCAACATGGACTTGGTGTGGAAAAAATATGTTCGACATGGAGGGGCACATATAATCGAAGTTGAATGTGCATACATCCCACATGCACAAATTTCGAAATTTCTAAATGGTGAATGAAGCCATGAATACTCCCCGATGGAATGGAACATTTATGAGCAGGTTACCTTCACAAAAAAATGTAAAAATGCTAAGAATCCAAAACCACCTTGGCCATATTTGGTATGATGTTCTATTATTCATTTTTATTATATGCAATTTGGTTTTTAACCTCGTATTGTACCAAACTTTAGGTCTCAAATTGATTTCACATTTTGTAGGTATGCATGTGGGTATGGGCTAGAAGATAATCGTGGAAACCCAAATCACCATCAATCCATTAAATGAAGTTGTTTAGCTCAATTTTTGATTAAGCAATTATACACATGATCCGAGGTGGCAGAGATAATCTTCTACCATCAACCTCATACACGGGCCAATGGTGAACCTACACATGGCAAACATGACCTTGATTCCATTGCACGATCATTTTTTTTTGCCTTATGAATGTCACAAGCTTTCAAGGACCACATTTGGACCCAATTGGGTTTAGGTTACACTGTAAAACAAATATATGATAAACATAAGGTAATATGGTGGGCTAAAATCAATGCAGGTGAAACGATAACAATGGATGATTTCATTAGACAACAAAACAGTGCTTATTTGGATTGCAAACACAAAAAAAACAGTTGACGTTTACACAAAAATTTGGCCATTTCCCTTCACACATGGGCATTTAGTCATTCAAATGATGTGTTTTATTTTCAAAATGCAAGTGAGGATAATGGGATTCATGTCTGATTCATAATAGGGATACAAACCCCATTTCACTTGCAAACCATGGTTTCATTAGGTGATAATGGGGCAATTTCAATGGATGTAACCTTCAACACCAATGATGTGAAATTTCATTTGTTCACATTAATGGTGTTTGATGCACATCACATTGGAGTGCTAGTTGCATGGATCATTACAAGTTGCTAAACATGCGATGATTTGATGAAATGACTAACTCCTTTGAAAACAAAGCTTTTAACGAAAAACCTTAAATAGAAACCTTCATGTTTCATTGTTAATGACGTTCCATAGGAGTTACAAACATTGCGATGAATTTTATTTTCATTCTATTTATTTTTTAGCTTTTATGTACATGTAGTCATTTCAAAATTTCATCCCACATTTTTCATTGTAAATAATGTTATTAGTTGAAATGATAATAAATTGATATTTTATGCATGGTTAAAATTGTGTGGGGTGATGATCAAGTGCCCATTTATCTTTGTGCGTGGCACGTCTTAAAGGCTTGGCGCTTACATTCCATGAAAAAAATCAAAGACAATGAAGTGCCACATGCAATATTGGATGGCCTTCACACCGTCATGTACATGTCCATTGAACCAAATGAAAGCATTGAAGCCTTCATGACTCATGAAAGAAACAAAATCATTAAAAGTTTCACCCAACATTTATCTGGTGATTCATGGACTTGATATCTTGGGACCTATTATTTCCAAATTGGTACGTGAGTTAATTCTCAATCCATTATTATTGTTCCACCATGTTGTGCATATCCCAAAATATTCATTCTTTGAATTAAGGTAAAAACACCAATGGTGGATTCAACAATCCCATGCGGGCGCAAAATGCAATACCCACATTAAGACGTTAATCCATATTATATATGGTAGAGGGAAATGTAATACCTGCACGAGAATTTGTGGATGCACACTGTATCTTGTTATAGATTTCTAGATGGTGGGGCTTCAACGAGTGCCACATTCAAACCAAGACACACAAACATTAATTGAGTCTTACCATGGGGCATTGAAATGTTGGTTCTCTTTGGAAATAAAAGGGTTTTGCGGTCGATGAATTGATTGGTGAATGTGGAGATTCACAACAACGATTACAAGACACTACATGCACACATATGAAATGAAGAAACACAAGTTCGTAAAAAATAAGTTTGTGGAACACATTGTGAAAACGAACGTTGAGAAGGCCACATTGATCCCTCACACCAATGTCACCCATGGGATAGATGATTCGAACAAAATTGGCCATGTATGGATGGTACGAAGCCAACAACATCTAAATATGACATATAAAGTCCCACTTCCTTTCACCAAGTATGTTTGTTGCACATGTGAATGGGCGTTGTGTGGAAATTTGTGTAAACATCAAATTGCCATTTTTCTTACATGTATTGATCTCATTAAAAAATATATCATTCAATATTGTGGGACATGGTATGGATCTAATTACGGAAGTTTTGCTACCATGTTTGCAGACCCTACCTATTTGCACATTTATGACAATGAATCTGATGATGAAAAGGCCGATGAAAATCACTCTAAAAAACCATGGGTTATTGATATGTGTGAGCTTATGAGACTAAATGATACTTCCCCCAATGTGGAAAAAAAGAAAGATCATAACCAACCTTCAAGTTCATCCACCCCCATGGAGAAAATGTTTATTCAAATGGGTGACACAATGCAAGAAATCATCAATGAAGTCAAAGAAGGTGGGGTTTAACTCATAGACCACACCACATCATTGTTGCGTGTTATTGCAACAGATGTATGAGGTGGTCGCCTTTCCAACGCAAATGAAATCATGCATCCCAACATGGTATTTCATTGTGTTAATGATGGACTTGGTAATTCAGTGCATTGAATGAAAGATTGGCATGAGATGATGTTAAAACATGGAAATATCCGTAAGAAAAGGGCTCATGAATAAAAAAACACTAACTTGTTTGTACCTATACCCCATTTCAATTTTTCATTACTAAAATGTGCATCATATTACAATTGTGTCAAAGAATATATTATTTATGTGTTAATGCGTTGATTTTTGTATCAATGAACATATAGGGTTTAAAAGTTAAAGTTACATTGTTAAGGCTATATAACACATATCTTCTAAAACTCCCAAATAAGAATATTTCACGCAAACATCATATAAAGGTGGGTATTGCAAGTCAATTATACAATAAGCACCAGGTCAATATGCGGGTAATGTTTACCCATCTTGTTTCTTGTGGCATTTAATTGGTATTGAATGTAGGTATTACAAGGTTTAGGGCATATCATAGTTAAAGGTTAAAAAACACTAACACAAGTATTGCATATGATTTCATATCTTTCGTGGGTATTAATTATGTTAAATGAAGGTATTACAAACTCCCTATTCCTTCCAAAGGGGGATTTGACCATTTAATGCGGGTATTGTCCTACCTTTTTCATTAGAATGATGATTTACTTTAGTTATAAATATCATTTGGATATTTCTTATTACATTCAGTCCATTAAATGTAGGTATTGCATTTGGTGAACAAAACCCCCTAAATAAACCTAGATGATGAAGGACTAAGTTTTTGCAATATTTGCATAATAAATTTTTATTAACTAAAAGGGGGCTTTTGGTGAAGGTACACAAAATAGATTTATGTAGGTATAATGATAAACTTACTATGGTAGATTTTATTATAGTAATAAAGGAAAAATTGCTTTAATGACCACTTTAACACCCACTACAAATGATGTAAGTATTGCAAATCAAGGTTTGAAAAAATTAAGACATGCCCATAGTTAATGCTTACACCTAAAGATGAAGGTATTGATAATTGGTTTTTTTTATAAAAATAGGTATCTTTTGTATACGTCATGTTGTTTTTATACATTAAATGCAAGTATTGCGCATTATGAAATCAATGGGGTTACATAACATAGATTTACCTAAGTATTAAAATCTAGGATTTAACATAGGGTGATAAGGTACGATATTACAAATTGAAAACTTTAACCTTCATCATGTAGACATTACAACCTAATGGATGCATAGGTTTAAATTTGAAAAATTAAGCAAACCTATATAATGAACCTTCAAATGTTGAGTTAAAACCTTTGTATGTAACAAAAAATTCTTACATTGACCTTAAATAAAATAAATAGAAAAAGAATTGGTTGCATAACTTCAATGGTGGAATTTAATAATTTTTTAAAAACTAAATGTTAAACCTGATTTTGGAATTATTTTTTCATAACCCTAAATTGTGTACAGACTACCAACTTATGTTTTAGACCTAATTTGGGGGAGGGGGACCCCAACCAATGGGAAGGTTTTCTTATCATTCATACCTTTGTCATGGAATTACCTTCATTCTCCTCTCCTTTAATGAAAAAGAAAAGAAATTAGGAACCTCGTTAGATATATGTGTGTATGTGAATACATAATTCACTTAAAAAATATTCCATGAAAATAATATAAATGTTAGGAAAAAGGTTACTCTAAAACAATTAATGACAAAAAGGTGGGCTTAATTTCCCTAAACCCAATGTCCCCCTTATTTATTTGAAACATATATTAGGCAAAAGTTTAGATTAGGGTAATGGAACATCAACATGAGTTGGTTGATATGTGGGTATTGCAATTTGAAATGTTTTATGGAAATTTCAACCATAAACAAGAGAAAATCAAAAGTTTGTAATACTTGCATATACAAACCAATTTATGAACTCATGAAAATGGGCAATGTAATTATATAAAAATATTAAATTACATTTTTCATTAAGGTTATTGTGCAAATATTTCATGATAAAGATAATGAAGGTGTTGTTTAACTACTCTAGCATGGGCACAAATTGTGCTAACCTTATAAAATGAAGGTATTGTTCATTTGGTTTATAATAAATGTAATCCATTTGTAATGGATGGGGGTATTGTGTGCAACATGGCATAAAATTAACCCAAAATCTACAAATCCCAAAATTAAGTTAATCTATAATGGTTCGATATAAAATGGTGCATATGTGCACTAAAGCTATATGTATAATTATTCCTCCAAGGAGGATGAACTAGAAGGAATGCCCATATTGGTGCAATACTTTGTTGTAGCTTTTATAACTTTTGCTACATGGTGATGAGTAAATAGTTGACGATGCTTAAATGCAAGTCGAATTGCATTTGCAACAAAAACCTCCTTTGTTGTGACCCAAAGCCTAACACAAGAAAACAAGAAAACAAATTACATTATAATGTTAAGATGCAAACAATGCTTTTTAAAAAATATATAAATGTGGAAATATACTGCCCATGAATGATTTTGGAATTATGATATTTGGATATTACATCCATTTCTTTGATTTGTTTACATTTATTGGACTCTAATGTCCAATTCCCGAACGCCCCATGCAACTTTCAAAGGCTTTGCATAAGTAACTCTACTTGCTTGAATTATCTCAACAAGGTTCTCGTCCTTTTCAAGGCGGTGTGCCCATGCATTTTGTGAGATGAACCCCACCCCCAATGTCGGAATCCCAATGATGCCCAACAAGATTTCGGAGGTTAAACATACCAACAAAGGTTGTTTAACCTGCTCCATTTGTTGCGCTTGGGCTTAGAGTTCATCCCATTATAACTATGTTTTCTTTTTCATTCTATTGAGAGCCTTCTTTTCATTCTACTTTTGCTTTGCATGTGGGTTGCTCAAAATTCAAGCATTTATAGCATGGCGATTTTGTTACCTTGGTCCCCCAACATGAATAGAAGGACGACTAGATTTGCCTACTTCCATGCGAAGCTCATGTTTATTATCCAAATGCTAACGAAGTAACCATTTAGTCGCATAACCGTTAATGCATCCATTGATCTTGCACTTCCGCCTTGACCCTTCGTGCACCCAATTTGCATCTTCCATTGCATGATTTGGTGGTACTTCTATTTGATCACTTTCATGTGAAGTTGCCAGAGCCTTTATAAGAATAACATTCAAAATCAAACCAAAAAATAATCCTTAAGAATGATGAAAGTATTGTAAACAAGCCAATAATAAAAATTTATAAAATATGAAAGTATTGCAAATAGACTAGCAAGAAAACCTACACAATATGAAGCTATTGCAAATAAACTAGTAAGAGAACTTTAAAAGTATGAAATTATTACAAATTAGCAAATAAACACTAAATATAAGGAAGGCATTACAAATAGGCTAACAATTAAAACCTTCAAACAATGAGGATATTGCTTGGAAAAATTTGGGCAATGAAATACCCCATCCCCATTCTCAAATAGAGAATGAAGATGGGGTTTAGGGTTTGGATTGGGATTTTTTATTCATAATGTGTTGCATTACACTCCTTTAAACCCTATCATGTGAAATGTATCATCCATCACGACAAATTTACTTTCAAGAATAGGAGTGGGATTAAGGTTTACCTTCAAAAGTAGGAGTATAAATGATAATTATGTGTTCCACTTCAATTTCCTTTTCATTTGCCACAACATTCATTTGTTGATTATCAATAGTCACTTTTCCTTCGCGTTTAAGTTTCTTCTAGGGACGTGCCATCCTACAACAAAAGCATTCAAATCCTTAACAACAATCAATCCAAAAAAAAAATAAATAGAAGTTTGAATTCCCCTAACAATAGCAATTGTCACCACTACCCTAGAACTTTAAGCTCCCTGAAACAAACAATGGCAAACAACATATACAAAAGGATAGTAACTTATTTTTTCCAATTTGTTGCAACTTTTTTATAGAAAAATAACAACTTGAAACAACAAGAATTGCAAATTAAAATTTTCCCAATATTAATAATAATAAATATTGTTCATTATATTTAAAGCTTAAAAGCCCCATACCTTAGAAGTTTTATTTTTGATTAAAATTAATTAATATAATATAATTATAAAATTTAATTATTTTAATTATATGTTTCATTATAATCAAATTGAATTAATATAAAAATCATAAAGTTATATTATTAAGTTTATTTTTATTATAATTATTTGGTTATATTGACTAATTATTTACATGAATTCAATATAATTAATTTTCATAATTGAAAATCTATTAATAATTACATTAAATCTTGGGCATGACACGTGGTGCCTTTGTGTATAACAACTAAAAAAAAAAACAGATCTTGGCTCATTGTCATTTTTTGCATTTGAAGAAAAAAATCAAAAAATGACGACGAGCTAGCAGGCTCGTTGTCATTTTCTACACATGAGTTGGGAGCCTCCCAACTCATCATCATTTTTTACATTTGAGGAAAAAATCCAAGAGATAGCGACAAGCTAAGAGTCTCATTGTCGTCTTTTGCATTTAAGAAAAAAACAAACAAATGATGATGAGCCTCTCGGCTTGTTGTCATTTGCTACACCTAAGAAAAAAAACAAAGAGTTGATGATGAGCTAGGAGGCTCATTGTCATCTTTTGCACTTGCAAAAAAAACCAAAAGTTGTTTGTCGCATTCCTTATTTTCTCCTTACATTTTTCAGCAGTTGAAGAAAACCAAATAAATGCAGATTGTTGTGGCTATATTGTGGAGTGCCTGCAATAGCTTAGTAGATTAATAGGGAGAGTTTTGAGTGACCTCCATGAACAAAAGAATATCTTATTATGTAGAGAAAGAGAAGTCACTGCCACTAGAAAAACTTGTAGAGAAAATCAGGGCATGAGTGAATTTATTTTTTAAAGAAGAATAACCAAAGAAGAAACAAATTAAAGGTCTCTCAAGAGTCCATGTGCTTCGAGTCTTTGCTTCCAATTGCAACAATTTTGAATCTAGCATGCAAAGTTGAAGAATGGGTCAACTTCAAAATTGTGCTAACTATGAACTTTACAAGGCTTGTGCTCACAAGCTTTTTCAGAAGTGCAATTTAGGTGACATAGTGATGACATCGAATTACCTAGGTTGATGCACTAGGATATGTCTGGGTTAGTCATGAAGGAAACCTCAAGGTGAAACAGGTCTTCAGACTTCACATGTTTGTCTATTCACACCTTCTATACTACTCCCTTTGTGTGCATAGAATTTGTCTATGCATTAATTTTTTTTGTGGTACTTTTTACTTTCACATAACTTAAACAAAACAATCAAAGACAACGATGAGCCAGGATCTTGGTTCATTATCGTCATAATCTGCACCTGAGGAAAAAAAATCAAAAGATGATGATGAACCTCCTGGTTCATTGTTGTTTTTTGCACGTGAAAAAAATTTGCAGAAAATGATAACAAGTTGAGAAGATTGTTGTCATCTTCTGCAACTGAAGCAAAACAACCAAGAACAATGATGAGCCAAGATCCCGACCTGTCGTTGTCTTTTGCACTTGAGGAAAAAACCAAGAAACGAGGACGAGCCTCCCTGTTCGTTGTCGTTTTCTGTAACTTAAGAAAAAAAAACCAAGGATGACAATAAGCTGGGATCGTTCGTTGTCGTTTTCTGCAACTTAAGAAAAAAAAACCAAGGATGACAATGAGTTGGGATCGTTCGTTGTCGTTTTCTAAAACTTAAGAAAAAAAAAACCAAGGATGACAACGAGCTGGGATCCTAACCTGTCATTGTCATCGGTAACTGAGGAATAAAACCAAAAGATGACGACAAGCCAAGAAGCTCATCATTGTCTTCTTCAATTGAAGAAAATGCAAAAGATGACAAGCTCATTGACACGTTCCTAAGTCACGGGGCGAAACTCACTTGAGGGTTTCACAAAGTCAAGTTGCGGAAATTGTGACTTAACGGCATGCTCCCGGCTTCCAACTCTAAAAAGGGGTAGAGGGTCGAGTTGGGAGCCCAGGGATTAGACTAGGAAGAGGGACTAGTTTAGCTCGTGTGAATTTGCATCCAAAAACCAACCACAAGAGGTTAGTTTAACATTTGGGACACCTTTGGGTGTTGGGACTTGCCACGGGCATTTGGACACACAAGACTCACCACAGCCCGAACTCGGGAGTAAGCCACCACCTTACTCCCTATAGTATTCTATGTAGCTCGCCACCGAGACTACATCCAAATGGCACATTTTGTTGGGACTCCCGAAATGGAGTCCCGAAACTGTCCCGGTTGGACTCTCGGAACTTTGAACGGCCATAACTCCCGACTATGGAATCCAATCGCGACGAGGTCTAAACCAAAGTTATAGCCCTCGTCGAGATCTTTCCAACGCCGTGTCGCACTCTTAATTCGGACGTTGGGAAGAGGTCGATTCTTGACTTTTAGTGGTCGGGAGTCAAACTGCCAATTTGACTCCCGGCCCTTTTTTTGCCCATAACTTGGGCTGCAGATGTCCGAATGGCCAATGCGAGGCCATTTTCGATATCTACGTTTCAAGACCTTTTCAATGACACCAAGAACACCCCAATGTGAGGTGTTTTGGGCCTTTCTGTCGAACTTTAAACATTTGGGAGTCCCGGAGGACTCCAAATCCCCATCTTTGGGAGTGTTGGGCTTCACCCCCACACTTTACCAAAGTGGGGTTGCGACACTCATCGTCATCTTCTGCAGCTAAAGAAAAAACAATCAAGGACGACGATGAGTTCAGATCTTGGTTCATCATTGTCTTTTGCAACTAAGGAAAAAAACATTAAAAAGAAATGACAAGCCAAAAGGCTCATCATTGTCTTTTGCGATTGAAGAAAAACAATCAAGGATGATAACGAGTCGGGATCCTAGCTCGTTGTCATTTTCTACAAATGAGGGAAAAAAAGTAACAAACAATGATGAACCTCCCAACTTGTTGTTGTCTTTTATAAGTGAAGAAAAAAAACTAAGAGACGATGACAAGCTAGGAGGCTCATCTTTGTTTCCTGCAACCCAAGGAAAACCAACATCAAGGTTCTTTTCTTGGGTTGCAGAGTACGATGACGAGCCTTCATCCTTTTTTGGGTTTCTGTTTTTTTTTTTTCTTGAATTGTAGAAGACGACAATGAGTGGGGAGGCTTATCATTGTCTTCTACAATGCAAGAAAAAAAAAAGAAAAGACAAGGACGAGGTGTGTTCATTGTTGTCTTCTGCTTTGGTTTCATAAGAAGAGCAGAAGATGACAACGAACATTGCATTCATCATCATCTTCTACCGTAATCTTGTAAGGAGAGTAGAAGATGAAAACGAATGCAACACTTGTAATCATCTTCTTTGCAAGGGAACAAGAGTGAAAAAAAGACAACGAAAAGAAAAAGGCTAATGTACACTTACTTGCCATAGATGCACTAGTTATCTTTTGGAGGAGCGTTTTCTACAACACCACTTTAGCAATGTCTTTTGCAACACCGCTTCAACATTGCTTCTATATCATTGTCTTTTGTAGCATCACTTCAACACCCCTTTGCAACATCGTCTTTTGCAACAACACTCCATCACCGCTTTTGTAACACCATCTTTTGTAGCCTCACTTTGACACTACCTTCGCAACATCATCTTTTGCAACACCGCTTCAACATTGCTTCTACTCTTGAGTGGTGGCGAGGTTTAAGGTTTTTGGTGGGGCGGAGGTAGGTAGTTGGGGTTTGAAATTCTTGGGTAGTTGAAGAGATTTTTTTTATGGGTAGCCTTGAAGTAAGTGAGGGAAAAAAATTAAAAATGACCCAACCTCAATGCCTATAGTAGATCCAATAATTGGGATGAACTTGAGTTCATCCCAAATGGAACTGGTGCAGTCATGGGTGCTGGGTCACTCCGGCCCTTTTTCGCTATTGTTGTTTCATGATATGGTGCAGTTAGCAGGTGGAATCAGGAAATTCTAGCATGATTGGGTTTCGGGTAGTATTGAATTCTGATGGATCCAAATCAGCAAATTGGTCGCAATCAAATGTCAGGGACTGCCTCAAAATTGAAGAAAAGAGAATTATGTTAGAGCTTCTAGGAGCGGCTTCACAATTTTCTAACCTTTGCTCGAGAACTTCAGTTTTCTCGAGGTGATGCAATACCCTTTCTCTATGTTGTCTTTTGAAGCATTCTATTGTATTGGAATGCCTGGATTCCTTTGCAGTTTCAGCTCTTTTGCTACTTTGAACACAGGTTCCTCGTGCTGGTTGCATGAAAGTTATAATTTCTCACATGCTGGGAGGCAACATTGTAAATTAGGGTTTGGCTGTTCTTAAGTTCTTACCCTGTCAGGACAGGAAAGGGGCTCTCATAGTGAACATTGGACAAAGAAAATTTGATGATTACAAATTGGAGTTACTGGGTTTTCATGGTGTTGTGATTGAAACTCTTTCAGACTTCTTTCCTGGAACCATTAAAAACCATGCAGCTTCTGTTGGAGGTCAGTCTGCTTTTGAGAAACATGGACCAGGATAAAATCTCAATCTATGAGAGAGAGGCTCTTTGAATGGAAATTTCTTCATTATGATTGCAAATAATTGTTACTCCACAGTTCCAAGAAGCCAACAAAAATCAGATAGATGTGCTTTGCAAAATGCTGGAAAGGCTACTAAACTGAAGCAGCTTCCTGGTGAAGGGTAAATTACTACTCTCCCTTTCTCAGTCTGAAGTTATGCAGCACTTTTTTGTGCATCCTTCAATTGGCAACCAAGGTATTGATGCTAAGCTGTGAAGATCAGCAAACACTTGCAAGTTCTGATCTCTGAACTATATGGGCTATTCAAAGTCACAAGCTTCTCAAATGAAAGCAGCCTTGCTGGTGATAGTTTGCAATCATTCTCATAATATGACTTTTGCATCAAATGAAATGTGGCAGGAAAGTATGAAACATGGCTCACTTTGCAATTTAAGAAGCTGAATTGGTTTGATTAATGCCAACTTAGCTGTTGTATATGCTACAGTTTCCACCAGGTTCAACCTTAGTGTCACTCAAAAACTTGCCTAAGTGTGTGCAATATCTGTCAACAAGCCCACCTAAAAGAATTCTGGCTTTTTAAAGTACATTTAAAACCTGGCACAGCCACTAATAGAAAATTTGTGGTTAACATGGTGGAATTCTACTATCACTTTGCAAAAGTTGCATTGCACCTCATCTACCTGAGAATGACCTTCATAGCCTGGAGAATCTGTGGTTTCTTTGAAGGAGCACTATAAATTGCCTACTCATTGCAGGTGTGGTATTGTGACGTGTCTTTGTTTGGACAAGGTAACAACCACACTCACAGTATTTCAAATATGGTATTTTGGTGTGGATCTTTGTTTGTCTAGGTGCTCGGAGTCAAGTGCACTTCTGAAATATTCATGGTTGGGGTAGGGCATTATGCAGAGCCAGATCTCTTTCCATATCACCTATACAGTTTTTTGTCACTGCTAGTCTAGGAATCCTGATTTCTTTCACAAGAACCCATGGTAGTTTTTGTTTATGGGTACTATGTTTGCCAAATTCCTTCCTTCATGCACAGTGCAAACAAACATCACAGTGTCTGCCTCAGAAATAAATCTTCTGTCAACTTTGATAGTACTAGGGACCATGGACATGTACATTTTACCCTGCCATTTGACAGGCACAGGTATGTCAACATTGTGAGTAGAGTTGCCTACTAATTGTACAGGAAACTATTTCCTTGCAAAGATATGATACTCTCCCAGCAAATTTTAGCACATGTGAAAGAAACAAATCCTGATAACCTGTATTGGGAAATAGGGAATTTCTGGAAATTTATCACAGGTGGTTTTCAAGAAAAAAAGTGGCCTGGGTTATAATACTCAAGCTTTTGGAACCACAAAAAGTCTGGGGTCTCAAAATGGCTTTGAAACTTGAGACAGAGCTCTTGGTCCTGAGGTGATTTACTATTGGAGTGGAAGAACAAATACACTTCTACCACAAGAGATTGTTTGATGTCTAAGCATGTAGTTTTGATAGCATTTGCATACTTGGTTTTGATTACCATCAAAGGGAATAAAAGGGGAGATTAGAAAGAAAATCAAACCATTAATCCATGCAATCACAAAGGCATCCATTGTTTCTAATCTTAGATACAGTTGTCAAATATAATATTGTCTCCATTTAGCAGCAAGGACCTGTTTTTCTTACATATTTCCAAGAGACATCTGCATATGCAACACATACCTACTTCAAGAAGTACAACATCTGCTTTGCATTGCTACCTGAGCTTCAAATTGTACTAAGATCTGGCCATGTCACATTCCCTAAATCTGACTCTGAATAGCAGAAACAGCAGACAGTGAAGTAATAACACATGCCAAGTCACTTTCAGTGGTCCGCACAAGTTTGAACCTCAGTATGGCTTTCAAAATCACATTGAAACATTTCAGACTAACTCATACAGTGATGACAGATACCTGCTTTCAGCATTTCAGCAATTGCAAAAATGATAACAGTACTTCAAAACATTGCTGGATATAACACTGCCTCTCCTACATGCATCAAGCATGTAGACTTCTTAGCCAACAAGCTTGTTGTTTGCACTGCAGAATCTGCAACAATAATGAGCAGAACAACAATCTGACACTATGAAGGCGGAACCTCAAGAGCAGCTTCAAAAGCCAGTTGACTTGTGTGTGACATATGGACACACAGTGATCCAACCGCCTGGAACAGACCAAAGTTGATATATCCCATTGGATCGAAGAGTATTATGGGAGTGGGAGAGAGAAACTACTTAGTGAAGGCATGAAGGACATCCCTGAATGCTGTACAGTTGTGTTAGTCATACTCATAGCACACCCTTCCAGACCATATCTACAGCTTGGGGGTAGCAGACTTGCAACTGTAGGCTTCTGGTGCCTGACAACAATAGCATCAAACACATCTTGTGGAGAAAATTGATTCCAAGGTCTTTCTCCTCTTGTCATTTGAATTATGCTGTGAGCAAATGCCTAACAATCTGTTTGGAAAGACAGTGTCGGTCTTGTATAAAGTTTTTGAACATACCATCCTGGTCCTGGTACTTGCTACTTCAGATACACATTTATACCAGCTGAGTAATTTCTAAAACTTTCAGAACAGCCTGGTCTGGTAGTGGGTATAAAGTATAAAGACTGATTTTTTTGCTGATACATATGAGGTAAGTATATACTTGGCATTCACACTAGTATAAAATTGGCACAAGGCTGATATTACCTCAAGTCCCAAGTTCCTACCACACTATTTATTGGTACAATGCCTATATTGCCTCAGGTTATGCCTGTAGAATCCTTACTGGTGTTGATACTAGGTGCAGGCCTTCATGCTACGACCAATACTGGCGTGAGCGATCATCCACAAGACTATTTAGCCAAATTTGGCAATAAAAAATGAAAGTAAAGTTTTTTAGCATCTTTCTACACGTTTGGCTAACGTACTTAGAACATAGGATAGAAGCTGGAGATTTTTTTTCCAAATTTGGCCTCTAGGAAACTCAAAGAACACTTTTCGCCATTTGAAAAGAAGAATCCCCATTTGGTGAAAAATTCGACTCCAAAAAAATCACTTGAATGGAACTTGGAAGAGAATAAAGTACCTTTATGGCAAGTTTGTAGGTCAGGGAGAACATAGGCTACGAAGCTTTGGAAACGGAGAAGAAGTCTAGAATGAAAGCTGGGGACTAGAGCTTGATGTTACAAAAAGAAAGATACGATTTAGTTTTGGTCTTTCTTGTTTGTCAAGACGACTTCTCCACAATCTCTTCTAGCGCTGCATTTTATCACAATCCGTTCATTCGCTCCTTTGTCTTTTATCGTCAAATAAATCCTTTAATTGGGTTTTGGCTTGCTTGGGGGATCTCAAAATCGGAAGAAGGTTTGCGTTTCTTTGAATGTTTGGTAAAAAAACTAAAGAATTTATCGATTTCTCAGCATCGTTGTTGTATCGGAACATTATTGTATCAGGTTTTTGCAAGTTCTTTCTGTAGTTGTTGCCTTATTTTTTATATTTATAATTTATAAATTTTCTTTCAATAGTATTCCCCCTAATGACAATTTGTTGGTGAATCTGAGCTTTTCTGTTTGAAAGTTGCCAAGCTCCCTGTCGATTGTTTGAGATCTCTTGGAAAATTGGTGGAGCATGTATAGGTTTCAATATTTCCCCTGAGCTTCTATTCTATGAACAATCTTTGTTGGGTAGATTTGGATTTGTTTGGAGTTTTTGGACTTGTTCTGGAATTCCTCCGAATTGCATCAAATTCCTTCTTTGTGTTCATCCTAATAAATTCATCACACTTCTCCATACTACTTGTGTGTGTCCTGGGTTCAATTTTGAGTCTAGGTTTCATTTTGAGTCTTAGGTGTATTTGCCTTCAATTCTTTCCATTTGAGAGAGAGAGAGAGTTGGATGTTTTGTTCATACAAAAGTGATCATGAAAGCACACTTCCAGTTGTTTGTGCATGGCAATTGCACACAATGGGTTCTTGAAAAGAGTTTTTTGGAATGCTCGAAAAGAAAATTCCAAATGAATTTGCACTCACAGGAATCATGGTCATTGCAAAATAAACACCTAAGTCCTCAATGCTGCATGAAGAAGAAAGATGCAGGAGTCATGAAAAGAAGCATAATGGGTGATCACGAAAGGATGATGATGATCAACGAGTCCAAAGCTTCAGACCCAGATATTTCTCACTCAAGTATTTTCATCAACTTGAATAATGGTGGATCTTCTTCTTCTTCTTCTTCTTCAACCAACATAGATACTCCGGAACTTGCCCTCTCATCATCAGTATTTATTGAAAGTGATGGTGATGGTGATGACGATTATTGCAGTTTTAGAGGTCTTGTGCTTGATCTTTCCTACAGGTATGTTTTTGATCAGTAACCCTAAAACTTTGATAATGTCTTCATGATAGATGTAGTACCATGATGAAGGTGAGGGTCTGAAAATTTGTGCACAGCACTCATAAGGTTATGACCACAATTGTTGTTGTTGTCGTGATATCTTCAATGGATTGTTGTGGAGTTTCCTCCACAATCTAACAGACATATATATGTGTGTATGGAATTTCTATGTAAATTTATGTTCTGGAAGAGTCTAATTCAGTAGTGAGAGACTTTTGGATTATCCAAATGTGTGTAGGCCAATCAATGTGGTATGCTGGAAACGAGCCCTATGCTTGCAAATCATGGAGAAGGTCAGAATTCTAGTTCTTTCCTCCAATTCTTCAAGAAATACACAAGGTTAACACACGTCTCAAAACAGTCATTTCAAGGAGGATGCATAGAGTTGCATAAAAGCTTGACTTGTTCCAAGTTCAGCTACCATAATGCTCCAACCAAATAGCCATGATCATGGTAATTAACATGAAAAACCTGTTTGATCCTAACCTAAAACTTGAGCATGGCTAAACTGTGAATTCTATGAGGCCATTTGGTTGATTAGATCACGATGTGTGCTCAAAGCTGATTTTCCATCATGATCTATTACAGGCAGATGTGCTGGAATATTATGATCAAGCTGTAAAATCCACAGATCAAGACTATTTTATTCCAGCTGTCCTTCGGGTATGTGATGCCTTACTACTCTATGGTGTCAAACTTTTGTATGGTCATAGCAAGCCAAGGGAAAAGGTAAGTCAAGCTTATTATCATCATTTAATTTTTGTTTTATTGAACATAAGTACATATGCAATAGATTATCTCTTCATAACTTCAACTTCTGGTGCTTTTGCAGGTGAGCAGCTTCATATATGCTCCGAAACAGAAGAAGGTCCGGCTAAGCCTTAATCGCAGGAATGTCTTGTACAGGGACAGATTCAAATGCCAGTATGTTCTATGCTTCACTCTCTCATCATTGTGTTTTTTTCTTTGCTGAATGGGTGTGTAATCTGTGTGAGTTTCTGTCTTCTAAGTATGTCAGTTGAAACACCACCTAATTTTACATTGTTCTGGATTTTTTTCTTAGCAACATTCACAGCAGTAAAGGTTTGTGGAATGCTACTGTAACTATTTCTAGAATGGCCTTGAATGTTCAGGTTTGTTGTGTCTACTTACATGTTTGTACATAGTTGGGGCTTGTAGGTATTGTGGTGCAAGGGACAATTTGACAATGGATCATGTATTAGCTGCTTCTCGTGGGGGCAAATGGGAATGGGAAAACCTTGTAAGTCCGTTTGGCTCTCATATCATCCTTTCTGCTTCAAGGCTGGGGCACATAACACTGCACAAGACTACCTCAAATGGATTTGTAATCCAAAGACTTCAAGCTAGCATAACTGATTTACACAGAATTCACCAAGCTGCCTCTCACACTAGATTATCCAGTTACCATCTCTTCTTATGTCCAGAATTGGTGTTAATTAGAGGTGACCCTTTTGTGGTTGTTGCTTACATGTACACATATACTAATAAGTGCATAGCCTTTTGTAGGTAACTGCTTGCTCATCATGCAATGTAAAGAAAGGAAACAAGACCTTGGAAGAGGCTCACATGAAGCTCATGAAATCACCTCGAGTAAGGTCTTTTGTGATTTGTGATTTGTCCGCACGCAGCAAGTCTATCAAAGAAATAATTTGCCATGATGAAGTGAATTTTAATGGTAATGTGGCAAATGGTTGATTGGAACCTTATTACACCCTTTTCTCACAGATTGGCTGTGGTTATTAAAAAAAAAATTGTATCAAGAAGATGATTGAGTGAAGTGCTGTAGACATATGGCCACATTTTTTCCCAAGTCTTGTATGTTGATGTGGAGGAACAAGGAGAAGGATTTGACCAGAGAAAACATTGGAATATATCCTCAGTGCAGACTGGAGCTTTATTGCTTGATTCAGCTCGTAACAAAAACTCATTATATTACAAATCTCTTTGTTACCACCCTTGCTGCTGATATGTTACTTGATTTGAGTAACAAAACTCCCTATCTTACAAATCTGTTTGTTTTCCACCTTGGTTTGCTTTGGGATGCTAAGTCCCTTTGTGTTTTTGGGTGATGACTTTCTTTGCAGGAACCAAAGGAAATGGATAGTGTGGACATGCCACATGGATCCATAAATACATACAGAAGACTTGATCAGCGTCGAAGCCCTCCACCAACCCAATGGCTTGACTACCTTCCCAAGCACACCTACTTTTTCTAACTTGAATATTCTCCTCAGATTCTTGCTCAAATTGTTTTTCTTTAGTGGAGTGACATCAAATTAATTTTGTGTTTCACTCCTCCCTAAGGCTATGGCCTGTAATGCAGGCTTGAAATGGGGCTAATTGCTACAATGTTGCAGATGCAATATAAATTCATTGACCCAGATGAAAGCTGATGATTCAGCTGAACCTGTAATTATGTATACATACTTCAAAAGATTCATTTCCTGACAGACTCAGCCAGAGATATAGATGAGGGAGTTGACAGTCATTGAAGTCACGGAATTGCAGATGTACAGTGTTAAATGTGTATATATATTCAACAAGCTATGATTAGTGGCTTGAACAGCAGATTAAGATAATTCAAATCCTTATCATGTCTGTATACTAGTTTATTGTTCTGGTTCTTCTGGAGCAACTGGATTCAGATGAAGAAGAATACTGCATGTCTAATCCATGCCTAATCCATCCCTAGTTCTAAGAAATTATATAATTGACAGGATCTTAGTTTCAAGTTTCAAGTTCTGGACAAGCCTGTGCATTTAAGACACAAAATCACATGCATTGATAGCTATGTAGAATTTAATTCCCATGAACTTCCTATCAGCATGGAACAAAGTTTAGAAATTAGAACCCAATGTTGAAAGGTGGGTACTATTGCTGCTGCTGCTCCCAGCACCAAGCACTTTTGAAAGAAATCAATGAAGAAACCTGCAGAACTGATTCTGGATTTTGATGACCAGCTTGCATGGATATGGATTGTCCGAGGAGGAGTCTGATTTACTTTGCATTTCTATGCAATCTTGTATCTCTTGATGGGTACAGTGTCGACAGTAACTGTAAGCATTTTAGTGATGTGGAAACATCATTCAGATTTGAGATTTGTCAATGCAAGTGTTTTCTTTTTTATTTTGGGCAATGAAGAAAATGAACAAGGCTATAAGCTATAACATCTAAGTGTATTGCTAGTTCTGAAGGTTTCTGGAGATAAGTTTATTTCTAGTCCATTTTGTTACTTCAATTTGGCAAATTTGTTGTTGGATGTGCAACTGGAATAACACAGAGATTGTGAAAATCATGGTTGTATTCCACCATGTGCAAATACAAATGCTTCCAAATTATGTTGCAAACACCAAGTTGGCCATCTCACTAAACTTCCTGAAAAGCTGTTTTACTTGAATAGGGTACCAACAATTACAAGGAACGAAACAAACTTGCAGTCAAGGAACACCAAAAACACAATCTCAGAAGTCTGAAGGGTTGGGTTTGCGAACAAAATCTTACTCAAAATGCAATAATGACTATCACCAGAGCTGCTGGCTCCAAATTCATACTATTCTTTAGATGAAGCTGAATTTGGCACCAAATACACCAATCGCAATTTTTGTTGGAGCTGCAGTTGTGTAATGATGACTTTCCTTTGCCTCAAGCTGGATGTGTTATATGACTAGTTTATGTGTGTACTTTCTGTCCTAATTGAATACAGCTTAAATTGCATATCATCTCTCTCAACAAGAAGGTTTCAACCTTTGATCTCCACCACTAAAGCAAAAACTTCATGACATACATAGCTCTTCAGATGGGAGACACCATTCAATTAGAAGGTAGAGTTTTCACAAGCCTCTTGATTCCCACTTTTGCTATGAGCATCATTAAATAATCCACCCTAAAAAACCTTCTAGTGGAGAAGGGCCTGTTTTTGAAGCCAAACCAAAAAACATACATGCATACATACACCTGCAAGTTTTTGCAGGAAAAAAAAAGGGAGGGGGGGAGGGTTGTTTTTCAACTGGAGATGTCAACGGTGTAACTGTCATGGAAAAATTCAAGACTTCGATTCCTGCTTCTGCCAACATTCTCTCCGGCCTGTTGTTTGCTCAAGTTTGCTCGCTGTAACAGCCGCAGCAAGGCTTGCACTACTTCTGACATTGGTGGGCGGAATTCAGGTTCAGGCTGTGCAGATAGAGAGAGAGAGAAAACACTGATTCAAAACACTACAGCAAGAAACACATCTAAACTGCTCACTGACTATTATTGCTCCATGATCTTTGCAACCCTAATTCAGTACATTTGCCTCCCTTTCAATGCTTGACATGAAGAGTGCCGTTTGCTGAGTTATAATTATGAGATGGCATTGAATCGAAAGTAGGCAGACCTCGTGTGAGAGTCAATGTTTGAAGCTCAAAGTGCACACATCTACACATTCAAAAACATCACAGTTCTTCTACCTTGAAGAATTTGGAAACAATTTGGGAGGGAATGATGGAGTGTGTTACCTGTACACACAAGGCAATGACATCGGCAAATCGGGAGAGTGATTTGACAGGGTAGATTCCCTTCAAAGCAGGATCAACCATTTTGGTAAGTGTGTCAATATCATGCAGTTGTGGAGTGGCCCACCTAACCAGTGATTCCTCTGCCCTTGGCCGAGAGCTGCATGCATTAAGACGACCCAAAAAATCACTTTGAAGGAATGTACATGAACCAAAACAACCCCCAAAAAACAAGGCTCATTTTTCAGCACTCAGATATCTATCTCATAGAACCCATCTGGAACAAAGAGATATAATTTCCATGTTGCAAGCTTTTATTATGATGCCAGAATTTTCTTAAAAAGTTCTGCTCTTGCATGATCTCACCTAGTCAAAAGATTTAATGACTGCATTTCAAAGAAGAGCATCAAAGTGGGGAATTTGAACCTGTCCAAAGGCTTGCGTCCTGTCAAAAGCTCCAGCATCACAACACCAAATCTATAAACATCACTCTTCATGGTGTAAACACCAGACATGGCATCCTCTGGGGCACTATACCCAACTGATGCCAGCATTTGTGGTGGTGGGGGCGATACCTGCACACCCACCCATAATTACAACCAATCACTACAATACACACGTACACACCATCATAACACTCTGATGCATCTTTATATACATATAGATGTATGTATATATATATATATATATATCTGTGAAACTGAAGCAGGTGAGGAGAGATCTGCAATTCCACAATCCGAGAGTTGTGGATTGAGCTCATCATCCAGTAGGATATTTCCAGAGTTGAAGTTATGGTGCACGACTGCTGGTAAGCATATTTCATGCAAGTACCTGCAAAACAACAATTGCTACACAAATGTCATCATGGAACTCAATGGGAAGGATCTTTAAGGAACCCTTGATCATTTTTATCTTTTCCTTCTACACTTTTGATGAAGTGAGTTCTCCACACCATTCTCCATCTTACATGACACATGAGAGGTCTCTTAACTATAAGCATGCTCACCCAAGAGGGAAAAAATCTTGTGGTAGAATCTTGTGGCTTAAATTGGCAATCTTGCACAACCATCAAAAGACTTGGAAGTGGATAGAAAGTTTTAGTCACAATTGATAGATTTCTTTCTTCATGGTTCCTTTCTACCTTAGAAAATCACATGTTTAGGAGAAATTGTCATGAGCAGTTACTTACTCAAGAGCTCGAGCAACTCCTAGAGCAATTTTGGCACGTGCACTCCAAGAGAGGTGCTTTTTTGTTGCAGTGGTCTCACAGCAGTGAAGAGCTTCATGAAGTGTGCCATTGCTCACATTCTTGTAAACCAGCAGTCGTTGCCCATGCTCAACACAATATCCCACCAATTCAGTAATATTGGCATGCTGTATATGTGCAATGTTGCTCACAAGCTTTAAAAAGTCTTGCTCACTCTGCACCTGAGGTGCTGATTTGTCTAGCACCTTCACGGCAAGCACCTGGGAGAAGTGAAAATGGCAAGAAATCAGACCAATCTTGAGCTTCTTCTCAACCAGATCATGACAAACAAAAAAGCACAAATTTTCTTCTAGACTCACAAAGTGCTTGAACATCCATCATTTCTCTCCTTGTCAAAATTTCGTTTGAAATCCAAGCAGAAGAATGTTACACAAAGCAACACAAACAAGGATTGCAATAACCAAAATCAAACTGTTTCATCAGAAATGCAAGGATCACAATGTCAAACATAAACGCTGCCATGAAGAACATGGATTCATCAATTTGCAAAACTTGCAGTTTTGCAAGCTCATCATAATATTCATTACCTGGTCATCTTGAAAGATTCCACGATAGACACAGCCAAGGGAATTCTCCCCAACAAGATTTTCTTGGCCAAAACTGTTGGTTGCAGTTTGAAGATCTGCAACAGAATAGACAGTGACTGGAATTGAAGATCCACGGCTAGACTTGCTTGGAGGAGGGCTCTTGCTTGGACTGTCCCTGCCTGCAGCTCTTTCTGTGAACGATTTGAATGATGCAAGTGCCTTCAGTGTCTTGCTAGATGGAGAAACCTTCAATTGCAGTGGGTTTGTGACATCATCTTTATGAGGGGGTGTGGTGGCTGTGAAAGGAAGAAACAACATCCACAGTTGTTAAGCCAAAACAACAGGACTATACTGTAGTCATCATCTTGAAAGCTCAGAGGTTTGGATATGGCATGCACAAAATTCAACAACTGTCAGAACTGCTGCTCTTCACAGGGCTCCCAGTTCCTCAATGAAAAGAATCCACAACACAATGGTTGATGGAGATTACTAGTACCTTGCTGCACAGATTGAGAAGCAGGAGAAGGTTGTAGACAAGAACTCCAACCACCACCACCAACACAAGGTTGTAGACAAGAACCCCAACCACCACCAACAACACAACCACCAACACCACCCTTTTCATCATACCCCATGATTGTGTCATCTTTTGATTGTCTCTGTCGGATGTAAAGAATTCCCAGTAGTAGTGAGGCAATTAGTATAATGAGAACAACAGCACTGATTCCTCCAATTCGGCCACCAGTCCAAAAGCTGTTTGAAGACTTAATGCCTGAAGTTTTTCCAGGTTGTTGCCTGCCTTGGGGAGTGTGAGATGGACTAGCAGGAACAGGTGATGCTGGTGATGAAGTCCAGGAATTGCCACCAGTGCTGCACCAAGGGAAACAACCATCAACCAGATGAGAAGAAGGCTATGATCTTCAGGATTCTGCCAGTTAAAATCAAGCCTGCATGGTGGTGGTACTGGAGGAGTGTGTGAGTTTTTCTCTTTGAAACAAATGTCATGAGAGGAAGTCACAAGGATGTGATCACATACAGAAAGGTTGGTGGATGCAGTTGTGGAGGAATCAATCCAGTGAACTGGTTATTCTCAACATTCCTGAAATCAGATGAAATTCACTTCTCCTCCATTCATCAGGCTGCTCTGTGATACTAGAAGATGACAAATTTCCTTATGACAACAGAAGCTCTCACTCACTCACTCTCACCAAAAATGGATTTCTAGAGCACATTGATGAACAAAAGAAGCGAGTGAGTGACAAAAGATTTTCCAATTGAACTCATGTCTTGCACACCTCACAAATGACTAGCAATCACAATTGTATGTCTGTCAAATAATGAAATCTCTGACGACAGCAAGACAGATCCATCCTCCCAGGTGCATGCATAGCAAAGATTCAAAACTGTGAGGAGAAAGGAAGGTGGGCCTTACAAGGTTTGAAGATTTGCAAGATTGGAAAGATCAATGGGAAGGCTACCACTCAACTGATTATTCTGCACATTTCTGTCTAGCTCAAGGAGATAAGCTTCCCTGGCCCTTCTTTTTGCCCCCCTCTTACTTGAGCTCCAACAATCCACAGCTCAACAAGATGATACATTTCACAAGTCCGAGAGACTACCACCATGTAGAATAGAACCGAGGCTACAAACAAATTTTGCCATATCTACAGTCTAAGAAGTTTTGTGCTGCTAAATTTAAACAGCAAATTCATCACCAGATGACAAGTGTGTCCCAGTTGACACAGGAGCATGATAAATTAGCAAGCCAAAACACATGTCAAGGGAAGCTTCATGAGTTCATGGGGAAGGAGAGAGACAGAAGATACTCACAGCACAGTCAAAGCTGCTAAATCACCCAATGAGCCAGGAAGTGGACCTGTCAAACTGTTGAATGATAGATCTCTGCAACATACACGCATTGAGCAAAGAAAAATGAAAAAAACCACAGAGATCATTCTAGAGTTCAGCCTGAAGCATGTCATCGCAAAACCATCTTGCAAACCATCTATCTTGCAGACTAGGAATTATTTCAGTAAATTGGTTATTGATGTGTTGTGATGGATGTTCTTTGACTTTTGAGCTGCCAACAACCTAAGAGCAACTCAGAAATTCTTCAATTTTTTTCAGAAAGTCATGTGAAATTGGTACACAGTCCAGGGCCCTGAGAGGGGGAGGGGGAGAGAGAGACTGCCCCATGAAGTCAGTCCAGACTCACAATGTTTGAAGGTTGTTGAGATTTGTGAAGATGTCAGGAATAGCATCTACCAGTTGGTTGTGACTCAGGTTCCTAAAAGCAAAGTCCAAATGCAATGCAAAAAAGTGTGAGAATCATTGTTGTAGCTGTGACCATGCCTTTTCCTCTCTGACACAAAGCAGAGATATTTATTTTGTGAAACACTTCCATGAATGCAATGCAATGCAACTCAACCATTGAAAGTAAGGAAATTCCAAACCAACTGGCCATGAGTTTGATGCACTCATGATTGATTTCTATCCAGCCACAATCTTATACCAATGTTTCCAGCTGAATAGAAGTTCTGCATCTTCTGATAAACCAGTAGTCACAATGATTCTCTATGCGTACTTCTCATCAATTGCAGGCATGATTTGACACCCTCGTCTGAGTGTGCAAAGCAAATTATGATGCTTACAGATTAGTCAATTTTGACAATTGCTGAGGTGAATACAGAATGTTGCCACTGAACTGATTCCCTTCCAGGTTCCTGTCATCAAGAAGAATTTTGTTAGCAGAAAGTCTAATTGTGTTCTTACTATTAGTCAAGATTCTAGACTATAGAAATCCAACAAAGAGGGAATCAAAGCTCAGCTGGGGCAAGTCTAACCTAGATTTTCTGTGAGAATTGAATACATGGAAAGAGTGACAAAATAATTTAGGAGGAGCCTTTCAGACATAAAGAGATTCAATACCCCATACATGGAGCATAATGAACACAGATAGAGCAATGTCACAATGTGAATGAGAAATAAAAGAAATGTGCTCACAGCTGTTGTATAGAAGGCGGCAACGGATTTGGTAGATTTCCTGCCAAGTTATTTTGGCTTAGATCTCTGCACAAGAATAACAAACAGATGATTCCATCAGCTCTGAAATTTTCAGCTGATCCAGAATTCCTGTAGCTGCAGTGTGCGGCCCCATGTCCCTCATCTAGATCTGATTCAACAGACAAATTCCTTGTCAAGATTTGTCTACTTGTAACACAATCTTCAGCATTGAAGAGAACTTAATTTGATATCAACTCTTATTGCCAGGGCAAATTAGAGATGTAGGATAGTTGTTGTTGTAGGAGGTTCTGTCATGATTTGAGCTATGGGTCATCAGAATCCAATGCAAATGACTTATCCACAATCAATCTGCAATCAAAGTTGTTTTCATTAACAAAAAGAATTTTCAGTATGAAGATTCTTCTGAGAGGGAGCAAAAGATGAAGCAAATAGGGAAGCAAGTATGCTCAGATCACCTCAACAAATGGTCCCACATCTGCAGCTAGATTTGTTGAGCTCAATTTGTCTGAAGATTGTACTCCATGACAAAATTGCTTGACAGTTCTAGATGCAGATGGAAGTAGACAGTAGTTTTGGCAGTTCATCAGGAGGGAAGAAGAACTTACAAGACCACAAGCGATTGAAACGTATCAAGGCCATATCCCAGGTTTCCATTGAGACCCAAATTGCTCAAAACCCTGCACAATAAAACCACCATATGATTGTCAAGATGTCAAGATCCCCACAGCACAAAATTGTGAAAGGAAAACAGAAAATTGCTTGTCTGGAGCAGACAGAAGATGATGATGATGGGTAGATTTATGACGATCAGCTCAACATTGTCAACTTCTTCTTGCTACGTTGAGTCCTGTGCAGCTACAGATTGATGATCATAAATATGGCACTGTGAAGCTCAGAAAGAACTTTCAGAGATCTGGAATTTTATTTTCTTCACATACAGATTTGTGACGTTAGGTCCAGAGCAGACCACACCCAACCAATTTTGCGAACAGGGATCAGCTCCAATGTTATTCCAGTTGGTGAGTTGCACTGGGAATCCAAAATCTGAATAAAGATTTGTCATAGCAGTCACTGCCATCATGTGCCATCAATCAGATCAGTAGAAGAAGAAAGTGTGAGAAATTGATCAGAGAGTTTTGTGACCCCAAGTTGGCATCTATCACTTGCAAGCTCATACACGTGGCAGGCTACTAGATGTCCAGCTTCTTCTCATCTTCTTCTGCTTGTACAATCTTCTTAGTAGTCTCCAAAGATCAACAAAACAAGCAATGAAGAATTGCAGCTCAGCATTGCAGATTGTTGATCTCCAATCCTTTACTCTCTCTATATATACATGTTCAATCTTTTTGTCTTTTTTTCTGTATGCATTCTCAACTGCTGTGAACAGCATTCACATACTGTACAATATGATTGCCCAGATGCCACAGGGTGTGTGTAAACTGGGTATGAAAAATGCAAAATTTAGGAACATAGATCAACACATGAATGCCACATGTCAAATGTAGTCCTCAGAAAGGACTTTGACCTTGACTCCTTTTAGTGTGTTTGCACTTTGCACCCCTAAGAGTGGGGCGAACGTTCTGAAACCAGAGTGGCTGCAAACTTGGTCATGGAGATCTTGAAGCTCTGCATTGTCAGTGCTAATTTACTAAAAGTTCTGAGACTGAAAGTTGTGTACTAGTTCTGATTTTGTGAAACATGTTTTATGATCGTTTGACGCATAGAGGAGATCTATAACAGGCGGGATTGATTCAGAAGGGTAAAGAACTGCCGCCCCCACCCACCATCATCTGGATCTGTAACTCCATGAACCACCACCACTAGTGCCACCAATATGACGTTGATGATGCTCAGACAAAACGAAACTTGTTGTTCTTGTTCCCGTGATTGCGCCATCGACGATGATTCCTCCCCACCAACGATCAATACATATATTTGTTTATCGATCACTAAGTTTTACTACAAGCTCCTGCGGGAAAAAGAAGCTCCTCCTCTCAGCATTGCAACAATATTTTGGAGCTGATTTGCTGCTGCAGCAATTTTTGTCAGGCGGCGAAAGTAGTAACCTGGATCTGGCGATAACAATGTCAGCAGCCTTCTCAAAACTTTGCCCCTGGAAGTTAAGAAAACGTTCGGAGCTCTTACAAGACCTTAAAATTTCCTCGAGCCAACACGAGAAAGAAGCAGTTCCTCCACAACGCCGCTCGCTCACTCACTCACTCACTCACTCACACCATGTCAAGCTCTCTGGCAGACAGTCTGCCTCCGATCAAAAACCAAATGTGGCAGGAAAAACCAAGTCTCCAGGATTTGAGACCGTGGAGCTGTTGGCGACCTCTGTGAATGTCGCATTGTTGATCAGTGCGCAAAGAAGAAGACCTGGAGCTACTGCAGGCAACAGTTGCTCCTTGTGCAAGTGACTTGATCTAGATACACCAAAAGATCCTGAGCACCAAATTCAATTAAGGAAATAAGTAAAGCGTCTCAACAATAACAACAACACCTGATGGAGAATGCATCATATGATTCAAGACGGTGATGATAATGAATCACGGACTCCATCAACGAGGCATCAATCGATTACTCCGTCCGTGGACATTAACATCAACAAGTATGGAGTTTAACGCTATCATCATCGACCATGGCTAACAATTTCCATAAAAAAATTCATAGATTCCAAGCGAAGGAGGAGAGAGAAAGAAAGAGAAATTTCGCACAAAAATCTGCGCAAAATGCATAATGGTTTATTTTCTATTTTTTTGTATTGTGGAAATCATTGTCCAAATTTATTCTTTAAAATGATTTGGCAGAGGATTCGTGAAACACTTGATTTCATGGAAAGAAACACATGCTTTGCATTTATTGGCTCTGCCATTTCAGGGTGGAGAAGTTGGGATGCACCCAAAAACAGGCTGAAGTTTTGGTACCTATCCCTTCATTTTAGGGTCATGTGGACACTGGGAGAGTCATATGGACTGAGAGAGAGAAAGAGAAATTTGGCACAAAAATGTTCTTTTGTGCAAATGCATAACGTTTGATTTCGGAATTCACTGTGCACTTTCAGTCTTATAAAATGTTTTGGCACAGGATTGGTGAAACATTGTGTCTGATGTGCAAGAACCCTGTCTGTAAATATGTTTTAGTTCACGCAAATAACTAAGAAAACAAGGGGTTTGTCACACTCTGGCCTTGCCATTTACATTAAGAAGTATCTTAAGGCAAAAGAAGATTTGTGGAAACTCAAATATTTCACCATGTCATATTATGATGATCAAAAAATCCTCTAAAAGAAACCAAAATCCTTCAAGACATTATAACTCTATAATTAATCTCAACTTTCAATAGAAGCCAAAATATCATCTTTAAAAAATCCTCATATAAAAATAGGCCTATTACCTAGGGGCCAAAATTCATTAAGCTACCATACTCTATAATGAATCTAAACAGAATATCTTTGCCTTGGTAGACAAGGCCAATAATTTCAGACCACCAAATCCAGCAATCCCATTGTCATGAAATAAATATTCAAGCCTACACACAACCCTTTTGCTGAACATTGAAAATAATAGCTAGCCTCTTCTACCATTTTCATTGATCATCTAAAGTTTCACAAACCTACCAAACCCTATTACAAACACACACACATATGTTCACTCAAGATAACTAAGAAAAGAATTCAGACCATCCAATCCAACAATTTCATTGGCCATAACATTCTTTCTATTAGGTAATAAAAACAGCCTTTACATATGTATAAAGCATCTACTTACCTAATAATTACCTATTTTCTTACCTACCTATGTATGAGACCTATTTCCTCTAAAATTGGCTACCAAAGTGAAATCAAATATTAACTCAGTTGAGGTTCATCCACAATTTAATAATAACAGGCATCCAGTGGATGGTGTGCTGGTGGTTGCTGGTTCACTGTGGACCCCCAAGAGCAGCTTTCTATTACATTTGTTTTATCTAGTTATGCTCACACTCACCTCACAACTCTATTGACTGAATGTAGAGCTATGTGAGTCAACTATGAATCTTAAGGATGGCACTTGGACACTTATCATCCTCTTTTATGAAATCGTATGTTTTGATAAATTTCCCACAAAGTTCCCTACATATGAATTATTCCAGACAATCCCAACATTGCTTACACATTTCCTCTCCAATGAAAAGTACTTGTCCACGCAACAAGAAACACAGCTCCATTTCAGGGTTTGGAAAGTACTGTGGTGACTACTACTTTCCTCATAACCATTTATGTCCAAAGTTGAAACACCATTTTGTATTTCATGGAGTGAATCCTCTATCAATGCATATGTGGTTATGTTTAACTTCTTTCCCATATGGTGAGTGGTTCTCCCACAAACACATTGAAAAGATCTATGTGTACCACATGAAACACAAAACAAGAAGCTTCCATATGTGCCATTGTGTTGGCTTATGTAAATTAAGTTCTTAACTATAGTTCATTTTTCTTCCCAAAGGTTTATGAATTTTTCTGCTAATAATCTGTAGTATATACATATTAACTTCAAATATGTTTGGAAGGTTATGGTCATGTAAGATATATTATGATACTTTTTGATAAGTTAACAAGGTTGCAATTATTATTTTATAAGTGTCACACATGTCATGGCAAGGGTGCCCAAAGGCATCTTAAGGTGCATCCACACTTTGGTGTTGAGTCCCCTAACATCATGCTAGTCATTTAGGACTTAAACCTACTTATCATTAAGATTTTATGTTAAGCTAACATTCACTTAACATTAAGCTATCACCTATTTAACAATGCATGCCACCTAAGATGCCACCTAGATTTTTATTTAAATTTGACGTAACATCAAGTGTGAATGCACCATTATTAAACTAGTTAGTTAATTACTTCAAATGGCCTAAGCCTATTTAATTAGGGTCAGTTAAACTTTCAGCGTTTCTCTTCACCTTGTTGTCAAAAGACTTAAGTTAAACTTAGAATGTTTCTCCTCACCTTCTTGTAGCGAGTTCAATTAGATTAACAAATAGACTTTCAAAGGGAAAAAAAAGAAAAGCCTCCATTTTCTTTCATAATCTTAATCAGCAAGTCACAAGGAAATTGGGTGTCAACTGTCAACTTAGGACAGATAAATATGCATAGCAAGATGAATAACATCCGTTGATCCAAAGAAGGATGAAAAACCACATGTTACATTTATCACATTTTATCAGATCATGTGATGTCATATGTATCATTGCCACATATGGCTCATATGGCAATGTTTGAATTTATCAAAAGGAGTTTAAGCTAGTTTTTTTTCCCCCCTTCCAAATGCAAGAATGTGTCCAGTTTATCTCCGCATGTGACAAGCATGACCAACAATCTTGGCAATTGTATGTAGATGATTTACCAACATATTGTGATAGCCTAGTTGGTTTTTTTCCCAACTCACATGTTGATGATTACTTTTCACCAGGCATAATTTCAACATAATAAAAGTGCTGGCCCCCCCATTCACAGGACTTTGATCACTTGGTAAAAAAACTTTCACCCCATTATTTACACTTTCCCTCTCCATTCCCCACAAGCCACCCACCCACCAATCAACAATAGAAGGAAGCCCAAGTTGCAAGAAAAGAGGAACAAAATGATAAAAGCTGAAACACTTCATGTATCATTTCAATTCCCAATCATGGGAACCAATGGGCCAGAAACTGAAGTATAATGGTTGCTGGTAGTAGAACACTAATCACTGAGGGTAAAAAGATGGTGGCCTTTTGCAGACTTGATCCTTATGTTAAAACATACAAGAACTAGGGCTTCTTGAGTCTCAACCCCACTTCCCTACCCTAATGTGTGCCTTATTAATTAGCAAACTTGGGGTATACTACACTTTGGTTGGCCGGACCATTGATTGATGTTGCATGAGTTGTGGTCTTCGTGATATTTGGCCAGTTGACAACTTGATTGATGAGTTGTGTGGAGTTAGCAATTTCTTTTTTTCTCATTTGGGTTAACTGTTTGGGCCATTGGTGTCTGCATATGGCCATTATTGATTTGCAAGCTCCATTCCATTACTTGTTATTCTTTTCAGGTACTCTTTTGGGGGCAGGATGCTAGTTGAGAATGTGGGCCAACTATGTACCAACTACCAACCTCCTTCTGCACCAAGCCACAAAGCCTTTGTGAAAAAAAAAAAGATGCATTGGTACTCAAGCTTCATGTCAGGAGTATATTACAAACATGCAACTCTATAAAAGTTGGCCATTGGCGATTGGGAAGAAGGCCTTAGTGATTGATGGCCCCCACTTGGGTTTGTTTTTTGCGTTGGCAGAATGATTTAGTGGAATTAGGCCACTAAGCGTTTCAATTTGTTGATTTCTCCAAATTGCTCAATTTTGGCTGAAAAAACACCATTTCTCCAAGTGTCTCAAAAAGAATTTCATGAAATAGTGAAAATTTTCCACCAAATAAAAAAAACATGGAAGCCACTTGTATTGTTAACAAGGACCCTTACGTTTTTAAGATCCTTTACTGACACCCAACTTCTAGGTGGAGCAAGGTCATTTTAGTACAAAATTTTCATGAACAAACAAAACTAGTCAAGATTGGCCATTTGGATCCAAAGTTTGGTTTTTCATAATTACTGTGGGCATCTCTATTTTCATAGTTAGGGCAACAATGATAGACTTAGAAAATTGGAACACCCTAAACCCAAAACGTCATGTCCTATCCACATGTTCTATCATGGACATGAGCAATGACCTATCATATTAGTCGAGGGACCTTGGGGACCTGAAATTGATTAGAATGCATATTCACTTATTGGTATTTTCACATCTTATCTTTCGGCTTGTGTCAAAGCGTGTTTATTGAGCATCTTGATGTCCTCCACATCTCAATAGGGATACCAATGTTGATTGCATCTTATATACTTCAATTGATCACAAAATAGAATTGTCCCAAAATGCACAAATGAACTGATAAGACAATAACTAGGTCGATATGAATGACTTCTTCATGCACATTAGATTGTATGGTCCACACATATATGCTGAAAACTTGAGTTCCATAGTGCAGAATCTAGATGCCAACAGACAAATCTGCAAAGCCATAAAAGAGATTTTTAATGTGTTTAAACGAATATCAATAAGCCCCCCAATTGTATGTCCCTACCAGTGTTGGGCAGTTCTCACTTTTTTGGTGAGAACCTTTAATGTTTTCAGTCTGGTTCTCAGAAGGAGAATCGGCGGTTTTCACAGAACTTGATAACCTTAATGATAACCTACCTGCCGGTTCTCCCAAGTGAGAACCAGCTTTTTGAAAACCTTAAAGGTTATCACCTAGAGGCTGAAGGTCATAACCTTCTAGGATAGCTAAAAAAGGGTGCCGGTTTTCAATTTAGGGTTTCATTGGGTTTAGGTTTTAGTCTGGGCATTGGGTGGCGCAACCTCTCAACGGCTTCTTCAATGCCTCCTTTGGTAGGAGCTTCATGAAAAAGCTTCCAACTCTTCTACAAAAAGGGGCCAACTTGGCCCCACCTCTTCGCTATTCTTCATGGTTCGATGTCGTTCCTCCTGTTTCATTGATGTTCGTGTTTCGTTACTCCTCTTACTTTGCTATTATTCATGTTTCGTTACTACTCCTCGCGCTTCATTGTTGCTCCATTTGCTTCATTGCTGCTCCTCATGCTTCGCTGCTCCTACTTTGTTATTGTTGCTGCTTTGCTTCATTGTTGTTCCTTGTGTTTTGATGTTGCTCCTATTGTTTTTCATGCTTCATTATTCATGTTGTTTTGTTGCTCCTCTTTCATGCATCGCTATTGTGTAGTGCTTCATTGCTCTGTTGCCCCCTTGCCCAAATTAGTATTCTCCCCCTCCCCCCCGTTTTTTTGCAATGTATTGGATATTTAGAATTGTTTGGGAAGAAGCTTAGAAGCATCTAAGCTAACATTCAATTTCTTTTGTTCTTCACTTGTTTTTTTGAATTTTTTTCTTGGTTTTCTTTCCTTGATTTGTTTTTCGATTTTTATTTTACTTCATTTTTTTTCATTTTTTTACTTGGTTCTGATTGAATTTTTTTTCTTTTGTTATTTTGCAGGGATTTTTGGAAGGAGTCTTGGAATTTTTTATTTTTTTGCCTTGGTTATAATTGAGCTCTCTTATAATTGCTTTTAAATGTTTAGGTGTAAATGGTTTTGGATCTTTGTAAATTTTTAAATGATTTTTAGACCAACAACTAAATCTTTAAAACCTTATAACATTTAAACCATTTTATAATTCACAAAACCTCTTGTTTCGTCTTCTTCATTATAATCGTGTAAATCTTGTAAAGTGAAATCTTCAAGGATTAATGAAACAATAATCAAAAATGAATATTGTGATATTTTCCCCAATTAAGTTTCTATTGAAGAGGTATTTCTAATTGAAACCACAAAAAAAAATAGAAGTCTGCAAACATAGTCCAGTGCCATTCAAAGTGAAGAAGAGAAAATTAAAGCAAATTTACAGAAATTGCATTTGCAAATAGAAAAACAGAAAGGGCATGATAGGAATGCATTATGTTGGTCATTTTTCATTGTAAATGATAATAACATTGTTGATGGAAGCAAACCTTAGATCATGATGTGTATGATGGGTGCAAACGGAATAACACGAACCACACCCACCTACCTTTTGACTACTTTTGTGACTTCTTTTGGGGAAATATTCTTTAAATATTTTTGGAATAATTTTGAAAAAGTCTTCAAAATTTTCTTTAAGAAAATTTAAATTTTTTTTCATACTATTTTATTGAGGTTCATGTTAAAAATTTAGTCAAAAATGTTATTTCAAAAAAATTGAAATCCATTTACAAGTCCTTTTTATTGCTTGAAAACAATTGTTACAGTGGTTAATGAGTGTTTTTGTTATTTTTTATTCATTGGATTACTTTCAAATTAATTCCCATGTTCCCATGATATATTAAAAATACAACTATGTAAACAAATTTTTTAATTTCAACATCAAATTAAATTATGACTTTAAAACATGAAAAGACCAAGCAAGCGTTACACTTATTATGATACATGTTATTGTGATTGCACCCTAATTTATCATGTGAATTTTTTCCCTTATAATCCAATAACAAAAGAAAAGAGAAGAATTATAACATATTCCAAAAATAATGGCATAAATAGCTCTAAAAAATATATAGATGCAAATCACGTTATACTTGCAAAGAGATTTGAGGGAGAAGTGAATTCTCCATGTATTTGAAAAACAACTTGCAAAAAAGAGGCCAAATGTGTCTAACTTTAAATATGATAGTTTTTTGGTGCAAAAATACCTTTTAAGAAGGATGATGTGCAACAAAAGCAATTTTTGCAAGGCCTTGCCTTTTTGGTTGTAAAAAATCATCTCCTTATTCAATTTGTTGAAAGCACTTGGTTGAAGCGTCTTGTAATACATTTATGTCCAAAAGTTGCATTTCCATCAAGAAAAATGTTTTCACAAGAGGTTTTGGTTGATTTAATGGAGAAAACGAAACAAGAATATGTATTGCTTAAATTGAAACAATGTTATTCTACAACAACTAGTTTTGATTTATGGATGTCAAAAGGTGCACATGATGTTTTTGCATTGGTGATTGGCTCTTTAAGTGAAGAGTGGTAGCCTCAACATATTACAATAGGATTGTTTGAAGCAAATGAAACTACAAGCCATGTTATGGCAAAACATTTGACTAAATTGTTAAATCAATATGATTTAAGGAAAAAAAATGTTGCATATGTTAAGGATGAAGGTGCAAATTTGAATGCCATGACAATAGTTTTAAAATCTATGGTGAATTGTGAAGTTTTTGGTATGGAGGAAAGTTCCAAGCCGCTTGCTCTGGTCATGCATTTTCTAAAGCATGTCAATTTGGGATAACTAAAGAAAAAGTTTGTAAAAACTTGAAACATATTTATATTAAGTCAACCTAGTCTGATTTACAAATGTGCATAACTTGGCCAAAGAAGTTTGGAAAAGGAAGATAGGAATGGACTAAAACTTGCATTGATTTTGGAATTCATTTAAGAAAGTTAAACACCCATGTCAAAACAAGGTGTTTTTTATAATTATTTTTGTTTAAAATATTATTAAAGATTTGGCTTGCAAGTTTGCAATTTATTTATTTTTTGGTAAAATATTAACAATTTGTTAAATATTATGCAGGTTTACAAGCAAAATAATCTTGTTTTAAGAGGCCTTATTATTTCAAAAGGCCATTGTATTATGTTATAGTTCACAAACAGTTGTTCATATTTTTAGTTGAATTCCCCCTATTATCACTTGGCATATTTGTCAAACAATTGTTGATTGCTTATCTCCAGTTGTTATTATTTGTGTTTTAAATCAATCCATAAATCATTGGTTATTTAATGATGCCCTAAACATAATGCCATCATAATGAGTTCCAAGTTGAAGGAAGATGTTGGAATTGTACAAAACTTAGACTAGTTTATGTATAATGATTCTACTATTACTTTTGAATTGTCTTTGTTTACTTCTAACATTAAATTTTTTTTTTGTGGTGTACTTGATTATTTTCTTTCAATTTTAAGAAGATGTAAAGAAAGAAAAGCCCATAACATGTTCTTGTTGATGTTAAATCCATGATTTAAAAGCCTTCATTTGGTATCTTCATTTATTGGTCATGAGTAAGGCATTTTTATTGTAAAAGAGTATGATCGAAAGTCTTTGCAACCTATGCTTTTGAAATGTTATCATCATTTACATCCTATGGAAGATTATGATGTTGAATCTATAGAGCATAGATCTTATGAAGATAACAGCCTGGACATTTTTTAAATGACTACCAACATAAGTGAACCAATGACATAACTAGTTAACAAAGAGGTTTTGATTTTTAAAAGATTTCAAGTGGATTTTAAAAAGATAAAATGCCCTTTACAATGGTGGCGAAAACATGAATCTATGTTCCCCATTGTTGTGGCAAATGTGAACATTAGACATCCTCTTCCAATGGATGGAATTCATCCATAACTCATAATTAAATCTTAGTTAACTTTCAATTAAGTCTTAGTTAATTCTCAATTAACTCATAATTAATTCCCAAGTAACTCTTAGCTAAATCCTAATTAAGTCCTAGTTAACTCCCAGTTAAATCTTAATTAATTTTTATTTAACTTTTCGTTACATCCTAATTAACTTTAGTTAAATGTTACTTGACTCCTAATTAAATTTGAATTAACTTTCAATTAAGTTTTAGTTGATTCTTAGTTAGGAAGGTTTTCAAAAAACTTCTTTACTTGATGCACACATAGAAACCTCCTTGAAAGTTTTTTTGAACTAAGTTCCCAAAGGGGTATAAATAAAAGTAAGACCCTTCATTTCCTTTAGTCTATTCAACATCAATCTTAAGCACAATTTTGCACCATAGCCTTGTCAAGTTCTTTTCATGTTCATTTTTACATACATTAGTATTATAAAGATCCCTCTTCACACTTGTCACGCACATCTTGTGTTATTGCTCTTAGATCTTGTGTTATTGTTTTCGAATCACATAATTTTAATTTATTCCTTGTTTGAAAGTTAGATTTAGACTTTTTTTTAAACCTTTGTTCTTGTGGTTCTTCATGTCTTTAACAACTATTGGTTTTTTTATTTAACAAATATTAAGAATTGTCGGATCACAAATAAAAATAGAAAGGATTTTGTTTTAGCTAGCATATTCACCAACCTTAAAGGACGTCGTTTACAATTAGAAAATTTAGATAAATTAATTTTTGATAGCAAAAATTGGCCTAATGATGCTAGAATTGGTTGTAAATCTCCTAGTGATTTAGTAGAGTTTGTTGATATGGATGAACGATTAGAAGAAAAATTATAAGAATTTAAAGGTGAATTTGAATAAGTAGAAATTTACAATAAAATTTTATTTATTTTTTCATTTGTTTCATGTTTTGCAAGTAATTAATATAATTTTTAAATTTTAATTAAGATTTTACATTAAATTAAATAATTGAAAATGTTGGATTTTTAAATTTTTGAAAACTAGCTTATGTTAATCAGCACTAAAAATTGGGGTTAGTAATATTTATGAGAACCGACAAGGCTAAAAACCAATGGGATTTTTTTTTCCCAAAAATTTAAAACCCTTAAAGGTTATCAAAATCTTATTATTATTATTATTAATGAGAACCTTAAAGGTTCTTTAAACTGGTTGTAATAATAACTGAAACTAATGGTTCTCACAAAAAAATGAAAACCGCCCAACATTGGTCCCTAACATTAGCCTAAGACAAAAATGTTAAAGAACGCAAGTAGGCATAGAAATTTTGAGCAACCAATGAGGTGAACCATCATACACCCAAGGGGGGAGGATTATGAACCAAGGCTTGCCTCTAATGGAAGTGATAATTAACTCAAGGTTGTTCATTACTGTATATAATTAAGGCATGGGAATGCCAAAGATATTTCTAATAACCAATGACCTTAAGCCGGTTACCAAACATATAAACATGAAACTCACATCAAGTTGTCTTAAGTTACCTTTGGCTAAATTAATTTTTGGATGATCACCACTTCAGCCACATCACAAAATCCTTTTTAAATTCATTGCCTGATTGGGTGTATGAGGAGCATTATTCATTTAGGGATGGGGGTGGCATTTGGAGTGGTGGGCTTAGAAAGAGTGAACATTGAGGGATCTAATCCATCATTCCTTCCATTAAAATCTGAATAATGCATGAACTTCCAAAAAGGAAAAAAATGTTAATTAGTTTTCAAAAGTACAAATCATTTTATGTTTTTGTATCTCCAAATTTGAGCATATTATTTTCCAACAAGTTGTGGATTTATGTTGTAAAATCTCAATGTCTTGATAGAAATATCCATAAAGCAATTATGTATTTGGGCCCTTGGGTGTTTGAAGCTACAATGTACTCAAAAAATTTGTCACAAAGTATGTGTAGCACTTTGATGCATCAAGGTGAAATTTAGGATGAGATTGTTTGATGAAAATTTGTTATAGATAATGGTTATATCTCAATTTATCAATATTGTGTGAAATTGGTATACATTAATGATTTACTTGCCCAACAAAATATATATTTAATTTGTAGAATTTTGAATTATCATTGTAATTAGAATAAAAAATTTAAGAAAAGCTAGTTTTCATATGAATTTTTCAGTGAAATGTTGCACATATAATTAAAGTTATTAACATAAGAAACAATCTTTTCCATCAAAGTTTTTAATTTTTTTTGAAATTGTGAAGTTCAAATCAAATGATATTAAAATGTTCATTAGTACATTATGTTATAATAATGTTGTTGATTATGATCTTCTTTTGTTATAAAATGTTCTTCCATTGAAGATGTATTTGAGCTAAGTGTTTTTCAAATTATTGAAAAAAATAAAATGAAGTTTCGAAATTAATTTTAAAAATCACAAATTGTTGTCAAATAAGGGATTTTTTCTTAACCTTTATAAAATTATTAGTTTGCATTTACACAAAGTCATGATTATGAATCAATTGCATATTCATGGTTTTCATGATTTATTTTAGTTTTGAATGCAAAATCATTTTTATGTGATCTTTAGAAGAATTCAAAATGAATGAAATCTTATAGTCATTACTTTTGATACTATATGTAGTTCTAGTTTTGCTTAAAATTGTGCACATTATAGTTTGCAAACACCCTCTCCTTTCACACACAAACACATATTTCCTCAAACATTGTTATTCACAAGTTTGAAAATTTTATTGAACATGAATATAAAATGCCAAAATTCAATATTATAAAAACAATACATGCAGCAAAAATGAAGGTAATCTAGATTTTTTTTAAAGGTGAAACTCATATTATCATTGAATTTCATGGTAATCTAAGTTTCATTCATTTAATACCATAGCCTAAGGTCAATTTCATCATTAAATAGTCAATGAAATCCTAAAATGGAATTATGTAAAATGTACTTGAGGAAGGGTCAAAAATGACATTTCACATCAACAATCATGAAATTTGTGAAGGCGGTGGTGATTGAGGTCAAGATGATGGACAAACATCATCTTCATTTCATAAAATTACAGATGATTGATCATTTGTGTGAGAGCAAATAAAGACACAAAAGCAACAAAAGGAAGAAAAGAAACTAAATGAAAGTGAGAAACAATTTTTTGTTTTGTTAATGGAGAAAAAGATTGGGTTTTGCTTCTTCACATCAGTTCTTTTCATGCTTTCTTTCTCCATAATAACATAAGGGGGAGGAGCAACAATGGTAGGAAAACTTTATTTTGCAAGCCAAATAACAAACAATAAAAACAATTTTGACCCATAAGGGGTTTCTTCTACCACTAGTAAGTATCTCTTATTCTCTTTTCACTTGATGTGCATCACATTAAGTGTTATTTAAAGTTATCGGTATGAAGCCTCATTGTTGACCTTGGATCATTGTAGTTTATTTCAAAAGCCATCCCAAAGATGATTTCTTTGAAAAAATTGTGCCTATTTTAACAACTTTTACACCTTCAACAATTGTGAAACATTAGTGGAATTGAAGATTTATTTGAGGATGTTGGCTTTAAGGTCATTCCAATTCCTATAATAGTTTGCAAGCATGTAAATTTATAGTAAGAAATAAAGTTAAACATTTTGCATGTTTTCTTTGCTACAATTGCACTTTTTTTAAAATTATATTTAAGTTCCTCTTTTTATTTTGGCATGCACTCAAGTATTGCATTCCAATGTTGTGACGCTATGAATGCAATATCTCTTTCTATTGAATTCTAAATCCCTAGTTTGAACATTCCATTAAATTTGAACCATTCCACTAAAAAGATTTTGTCAACTTGTTGAATGGACATGTGTTCTCTTGGCTTTTCATCATGGAATGTTCATAGATAATGTAAATGATAATGTTCAGCTAGTAGTAGTTTTTTTTCAAAAGTGTTCCAATGCATTAATTTCCACCATCATGTCCTAAAAGTGGTCCATTGTGACACTCTTTTAAAACTTGTCCTTTAACCCTCCCTTTTGAACATATAGCCAATTTTTTTATACAGAAGGAATCTTTTTCACGAACAAAAATGTGACTTGACTCCCTTCCTTATGTCTCGCATCACTTGCTTGACCAAATCATCGCAACAAACTACCATTCAAACTTTTTTTTTCAATTTTAGAGTCCCCTATATACACCAACTTAAGTTGGTGTTTTTGACCTACTACATTAGGGGCAATGTTTTCCTTCATGTGCTTATGTCAAATGTCAACATTGAAGAGGGCCAACATGTTTTGCCATCTCGCTTGTTTGGAGGACAACTTGAGTCAGGTGGCAAAATGCTTTAAAGCGACATTGTTGGTACACCCCACCACATCCTTGGTGCTATGTAATCACTCCAAATTTTGGAACAATACACCACTACCCAAATTTCTTTCTCATTTTTGGCCACCTCCTTTTCACCCTTTTGATATTTTTTGCTTTTAAACACAACTAATCTTCAATCCTACACCAAAACACCTCTAATTACAAACATGAAAAATGTTCAAATGGATTTCAAAATCTTGATCAAAATCTAGTAGTTTGAACATGAATGCCTTCACTAAAACTCATTTCAAGGGTTTGAATGCCTTATCACACACATCATTTCATTCATATCATAAGGACTTTTTCACAAGGGTGGCTAGAGGTGTGAATAGTTTATTAAAGTTTTTTTTATGAACTTGTGATATTACAAAACTAACCCCAAGAATAAGCAAGGCCAACACTAACCTAGGTGGTTCCCAATCCAAAATTTCCCTTATTTTGTGATCATCTATTTGTAACCCTTCCTTAGTGATTCTATGTCTAAGAAATTTTACCTCTTTCACACCAAATTCATATTCTTTAAACTTGGCATACAACTTATGTTCCTTTAGTTTTTGGAACATTTTAAAAAAATGTTCCACATGTTCTTCCATTGTCATGTTATAGATCAAAATGTCATTTGAGTAACTAGATAGGGTGCCCAAAAGGGCTATCTAATAAAAAAAGATTGCAAAGCATTAATTTGGATTTTTATAACATTTATTTTTTACAATTATAGTATATTTTTGTATGCCTACAATCAAAAATATGTCTTGCTAAATTAATGAAAATATCTAAGAATAAATTGGATACAATATAAATGTCCTCTTGAGTCCTTTTAAATAATTTGAGTCCTTGACTTAACTATATTTTTCATTTTAAAATAATCAAATTGAATGCATTAAATAATATAATTGATTCCAATTATGTTTGATGGATAAATAATGCTTACATCTATGTTTTAAAATGTTACTCAAATGCATTTTATTACATTATACACCATACAGAAATTTTGAAGGTTATAAAATTCATTCCAAAAAGGCTATAAATGAAAGGACTATTTTTTGGCCATTTGGTTAATTGTTTATATTCACTATGCTTATAATTTGAGGCCTCAAGTGCAAGTCACATGTTTAGGAAATTATCATGCAAAAAAAATCAAATCGTCTATAGAAATTAATGTACCTATTTTTTTTCATTTCTATTTAAAACCAAAATTCTGATGCACAATTATGTATGCATGTGAAAAATCACCACCACCATACAAATTATCTTAATTTCAATTATGCAATTTTTTTCACTTGGTAGATATTGAAAAACAAGTTATTGAATCTTGTGTCCAAAAATGAATACCCCAACCATGAATGTACCCATTTATGTAAATGACCACAAAATCATTGGGTTTAAGGTATACAAAGTTTTAAGTTATAAACCAACACAAAAATGACATGTGTCATGTGCAGTCTTAGGAAAATGATTTTTACCTTAGCGCCCTTGGCTTTTTTGACCATGTTTTCACCCAACCATTTTCAAAAAATATCGTTCATGAAGTGCAAACATGGCAAACATGTTGGTGAATTCAAAAGGCATCACCAAAAACTTGTAGGAGCCATACCTTGTGTAACAAAATATTTTTTTTTCATTTCCTTTTGTAATTTGAATTTGCCAATGCCTTGAATGTAGGTCAATCTTACTAAACATTTTGGCACCCAAAGGCTAGTAAAAAGATCATTAATATGAGGCAAAAGGTATTTGTTTTTCATAATCATCTTGATAATAGCCTTATAATCCACACACATTTGAGACACATTGTCAACATTCCATCTTTCTTGTGAACAAAAAGGACATGAGCTCAATAAGGTGATTTGTTTAGTTTGATGTACCTTTTTATTAGGAGTCCTTCAAGTTGAACCTTCAATTTTTTCAATGGTTCATCTAGTAAGGTGTTTTTGTTGGAAGTACCATCCTACAAATTACTTTAATCACACGGTCTATTCCTCTTCTCAAGGGCAACTTGTTCAAAGTTATTTGTGGCATCATAAAAAACTTTTGCAACACTTGTTTAATGCATTTGAAAAGATCCACAAAGTTGGGACCTTCCTTAAATTCGACTCCATCTTCAACATGCATGCATGTTACACCCCTTCATGAATTCTTTTGTCCAAGTTTGACCCAACATCAAATAGGTTGGATTTTCTACCCTCACTAAGCACTTCATGTGATTTCACACAAATTACCCCTTATTTAGATGGAATCCTAAATACTATGTTGTGCCCTTTTATGATCACATTATTCCTAGTTATGAAATCCACCCCCAAAGCACATTATACTCTCTCAAATTTTTTTTATCAAGTCCACCTTTCCTCTCCAATTCATCAATTGAAAAGGCATGTCTCTTGCCCACAACATGGTTGGATGGAGGAATCTCAATCACAAAATGCACCTCCATGGGTGCCTTGAGCTAATTCTCTAACATGAGTTCCATCCAATTGGCACCTTCATGAATTACGAATGAATGGGAGGCCTTGTGTCCAACTAACATGAAACCTCCTAATCAATAAATTTTCCTTTCAAGAAAATGAAATTTCCTTCTCCTTGGATAAGGTTAATGGTTAGGGTGGTAGTTAGGGATAATCCTTTGAATGTCGCCCCATTTCAATATAGTTGAAGATTGGGCCTCGAACTTCCCACCAACATCATTGTTGTAATCACTTTCTTTGGAAGCAACTCCTAGCTTGAAGGGTCCCTTTGGATGTGGCCTACTTTGGAATTGTTTGAACTCGTCACCTTGTAAACTTCATGCCCTTGGTTCTAATCACCTTCATAATGTGCCTTTTTATGAAGGAACTTGTGTTCTTTTTTAGGCCCAACCTTTTCACCTCAACCCACATTTGAAAAGCTTTCAACTTTTGTGTCATGTGCTACTATATCTAGGTGTTTAGTTGTTTACCACAACACATCAACATAAACTCATACTAAGTAAACACACACATAATCATAATTTTAAAAAGCAAGAATGAACCAAAGCACCAAAAACATTTTATCCCAAATCACTAAAAGTCTCAAACCTTTTTCACATTAGAATTATGTCATTTGCATAAAAATATTCAATTAGGTACATTCACATTAATCATGACATTTGTGATAGCTTTCGACAACAAGGTGAACCAATTTTTTTCAAACTTGCATTTGGCCCAAGTTGGAAGTCCCATCAAAGTTACACACCCAATCAAGTTCATGCATGTGGTTGATCTAATCTAGCATGAGTTCAGTGTATTTTTCACATACTACCACAAGTTGTCATTATTCCCATTTGCAAGGTCTTTTAATTTACATCTTGAGATGTAGTTGGAGCAATTCAAGAACAAACTTGCTTTGATTCATTCCTTGGAAATCCTCCCACAAGTAGCCATGCATTTTCCCACTTTCATGTCTCACCTAGGTCCACCAAGTTTGTGCATAATCTTCCAAGTAGATTTGTGCCAACTCCACCACACTCTCCCAATCAAGTTTCATGATATGGATAAAATCCTCCATTTTAGAAAGTTAAGCCTCGACTACCTTTTGATTGTGTGAACCAACAAAACACTTTGGTTTTCCAAGCTTGAACCCAATTCCCCTTGATGATCCTTCCTTGAGAATCTTGACCAACTTGATGAAGTCAAGATTCATTTGTAATAGGATGGCTATTTGGTCCAAAGTGAACATAACTAATGTAGGTGGTTCATGATCTTCATAGTCTTCATGGTCTTGTCAGCAAAAAGATTCCTTTTGTTCATCCTAGTTTTGTTGGGACTCCCTTTTGATGGTGTCAAATTTGGGCCTCAACTTCCCAAATGGTTTTTTCCACAATAGTTTCATGTTCAACTTCACACCTTTTTGATTGCTTTCTTTGGCCATCATATTGAAATGTGAGTTTATTCTTGGATCAAAGCTCCCACACCAAAGCTCTAATACCAAGTGATGTCCCATGGGCTTGTCAAATAGTATTGAGGATAAATATTTTATTGATTCTTAAAATTGTAATGGAATGTAATTCAAGACACACTATGTAGCTCTACGTACTTGGAGGGGGTTAGAGGGGCATGTGAGAACTCCAAAATGAGACTAAAATGATATAATAATACAAGCACCTCACAAATAAGTCACTTGCTCAAGCCAAACAATGCAAGTGATTAATGCAAATGGAGCCAACTTTGGGTCATAATTTGCCTTGGATTCACCACACTCACACTTCTTCCCTATAAATATAAAATTATCTTCATTCACTCTTATACCTTAAACCCTATACGATTTGGACAAAATTTAACCCCTACATTTTTGTCCCAAATATTCAAGACACTGCATGAATCTCAATTCCCAAAATGAAAATTCATTTCGAGAGTTTTGGGTGTTCTACCTTTCATTCTGCCAATGTGTTTTAGTCTATTTTTTGTTTTGGTTCATCCCTAGCTTGCTTTCTTTTTGCCTTTGCACAAAGTTAATTGTGAACCCAAGGCTAAAGTTGTGATGGTACAATATTTGTTAAATTTCTACACCATAATCTAAATTACCTTTTTTTTTTCTTGGGCCTTTAGATGGTTATATCTTCATCACTTTCTTAGTTGATATGCTTGTTGAATGAGTGTAATGTTAATTGAGTTTGCAACCTTGGCCTTCCAATTGGGTGTTGATTTATCTCCTTTGTGGCCTTTCGCAACTGGATCTTCTCATTTCAACTGCCAACAATTTTCCTTTATGACATAAGGCCTCTTCATGTTCTTATGGGCCAATCTCTTCAAACATCCTAGAGATCATGGTCTATTGTACCATAATAGTGAATCTCTTTCCTTTTTGGTGACTTGGTGCAATTAGAAATAGGGAAGGGTTTGCACTATTCAATACAAAACCCTAAACCCAAGCCATATTTGCAAATCATCTAAGATAATGCCAATGTCAATGTCAATTTTACAAGAAAGATCAAGAAAGATCAAGAATGAAATAGGTAATTAAAGAGAATTGATCATTTGATAATGAAGAGGATCACAATAGCTTTTCAAAATATGTTTATTTATGGATGCATCATTGGTCAAAAGTGAGTTTTGCAAAGAATATTGTAGTGGTTACTATTAAAGAAAACCTATATTGCAAAAATCTATACACCACAAGGGTGAACTCCATTAAAAAAAATCCCAAGAAACTCCAAATTGAGGATAGGCACATTTTAGTGTTCACCAAAATTAGGTTGGGAATTTTTTTAACATTTGTAATTTAAAAACACTTTTGACAAATTAAAGAGGTGGAGGTGAATCAAAGCAAATTCATACTAGTTAAAATGTGAGAAAGGTCTTAGTAATAGGGGTACTTAGTAAGCTCAAATTTCATAGCATTTAAAACAACCTTTCCATCTCCAAAACTTGCACAAGACATTCAAATGACCTCAACAACTTAATACAACATGAAATGATAATAGTTTCTCTTGATTCACACCTTTCCAAATGTTTATTGATTTTTTTAAGAAAAATTATAATTGTTTCTTATCTTGAAAATTTATATTATTACACATACATCCAATAGGTACGTAGTTTTAGTACATACCTCCAAAATGTAAAAATTTCAAGAAAATTCCAAATGATTGATTTTTTTATTATGCAAAAACGAAATGATTTTTTGAAAAAAAAAATCTTTTATAATGACAAAATTGACGCTATGCTATGGTAATGGGTACTCTTTTACTATTTGAAAAAAAGCTCACCCCCTATGACCAAATTTTGGGAACAAATGTTGTGTTTCCTTTACTTTACGAATATTACTCATGTGTGAAGAATTCACTTGTTTTGCCTTGTTGAGGGTGGGGTCATTTAGAATCTTGCAGATGCTATTCATTCAATTTGAAGCCAATAAGTGGACTTGTTTGTGGTTGATTAATATTTTTTGGTCACACACCAAAGTTCACAAACCAAAGTTCACAAACCACACACATGTGAGAAATGTTATAAGTAGTGTTGGACAGTTCATTGATTTTGTTATAACCTTTGATTCCAGGTTTCCAAAAGATTTCAAAATCAACAACCCTTGATTCCAACTTTTTCTTCAAAAATCATAATAAAATTACAGCAGGTTTTGGATAAGGGAAGGCACTATTGTTATGAGGATGGAGCTCGAGGTATAGCATGATGGTCGAGGGCCCAAATGCACTTACACAAACTTTCCTTGCACAACAATGACAGTTCAGATTAAGTTATATGAAATTTCTCTATTTCATTACAGAAACCTCTTGCTCCAAGTTGATGAGAGAATTGCACCTTGTAAGGTGCCCTAAAAATACACTATGCACATCCGCCAAGATCATTATGGAGTTTTGAAATCGATCTAGCAGGTTTCTTGAATGAACCACAATTCATTGTACATTCTTTGACTAGTTCTTTTTCTTTCTGGAGAACTGGGGTTGAGGGTTAAAACTTAAAACCGGTTCTTTGATTGTTTAAGAACCACATGTCAAGTGTGTGTACATGCAACCCTTACACGCCAATGGCCATTTGTTTGAAAAAGAGAGAATCGCACAACACTGGTTATAAGGCTGGGGAAGGCCCATGATTTGATGATTGAGGCCCCAAGGTTGGCATGTTTAGGGTTCAGGGTTTATGGGCATATGCCGCGCAGCATAGGAACATCCTTGAGTCATGGCCTGTGGATGAGCAATTTGCCTTCTGCTGTGTGTAATATGTACTGAGCAGTGTTTTTCTTTTGCTAATTCTCACACCTTTGGCAACCCAAAAAAAATTCCAGGCAACTCATACAAGGACTTTTGTTGAAAAAATGTGCCGAATTAGCCAGATTTCCAGGAATTTGTTTCTGTAATTGTTGTACTTAGACGATAGGTTCCAACAGGTCACCAAAACATAACAGGACTCTTTTATCTTTTTTAACTTTCCTCTCTCACCTGTAGCCAAATTTGGCTAATTCCTCTGGTGGATGATCACCAGTGTGGCTACATTACAAAATTGAAAAAACTAAAAAAAAATGGTATTGAGGTCTAATTGAACTATGTTTAAATAGGTTATCAATATACTTAAAAATTTGGGTCATAATCATCAGATATGCATAGGGGTAGTTTTTAAATAATCATTTGAGAACCACCAGTTAATTTTCCAGTTACACACCGGTTATATGGTTAATTACTTTTTTAAATTATTTTTTCATTTATTTTTTATTAGTTTTCGAAGATTGATAACTTACATGGATGATAATTGAGTCATCCAAGTAAGCTATTATATTTTTTAAAATCAGTACTAGGGGGTTATCAATTTATCTGGTTATGGAAAAATAAATAACCTATCAGAATCAATAACCAACTGATAACTGGCTTGATAATCAATTAGTAGGTTAATAATAACCAGCTTGATAATCGACAGGCAGGTAATTAATAACCAACTTGATAACCAACTTGTTAACTAGGGCAAAACTCAATAACTGGTATAAACCTATTATTGGTATTGACAATATACTTGGTATTACTTGTGATCCCATACCAGGTTTGTATTGATATAAGGTTGATATTGCCTCAGGTCATACTCGACTTATATGTTGGAGCTGGGACCTTGTAGATAGTACACTACCTGCCTGCATAGCCTAGATCTATTTAAATGTAAGTAGAATAGAAAAGGCCGTAGGCTATAGAATGCAAGATGATTGCACATGCACCGATCGAGCGCTTAGAGCATCTCCAGCAGTGCTCAGTATGTGACTTCAGCGATATATTTTTAACATCCAAGTTTAGTTATATACTTTTTTGCAACCCCACTCATTAAACTGGAACCAGGACAGCAAATAGGTGGGGAACTACTAATAGCAAACTACCTGGACCAATCATTATGATGGGCCACTTAGAAACACTCAGCAGAAGTTGAATCATATTTATTATACTCTTTTCTGCAGGTACACAGCGTTGCTGCAGCTTTTACCGGCCACCGCAAACTGGGCAATTATGCTGGGCCAAAACCAGTGTCCTGAGCCAAACCGGCATGTTTTCACTTTTCTTCATCCAATTTTACAGTGCAGTATTACATACTGATGATCAATGGAGATGCTCGTAGTTACACAAGCTAAATGGCTCTGCACACACTCATTAGTCTGAACTGGGCAAATGGCTGCACATACAGTCATTAGTTTGAGTTGAAAGACATGCTAGCTTAGCAACCACACCTTCATCTGCCCCCATTGTTGTTTTGTTATTTAGTGTTCCTTGCTAGACCCACCAGGTACATTATATGTTCTTCAATGCCAGTATGGTAGACACAGATTTGTAGTCCATATAATACCAGTCCAACACTTGCTCAACACTTGAGACCTCAGCATATTTGTGATGTTTAGAATGGATCCAATTTTGTTCAGGGGCTTTTTTACCATGGTTCCAGCCCATTCACCCAAGGCCAATGGGGCCAATCAAAACTTGAAAACTGGCATATCCATAAGCCTTGTCTAGGAATTAATAAATTTGGAGTTATAGAACCTAATTTAGTTTTAAGACAGAAATATATAATGTTTAGAAATGACCAATCTTTCTTTTTGAGTTTCATAACATGGTTCCAGTAAAGGTGACTGGTTCACCCAAGGGCAATGGGACAATCAAACTTTGAAAATTAGCATATCCATAACCATTGTCCATATGTGGAATCAGATTGTTTTCAAAAGCTAGCACATGATCCAAATAGTTTAAAGGATAAAACTTTAAAGTCGATGTTATAACTTTATTGACTACTAAATTATTGTAAACTTTCTATCCATATCCTTATCTAAGATGAAAAAAGAAAAGAAAAAACTGCATTAGCATCCAAGGGTGAGGTCTAGAGTGCCATAACCACACAACAATAGTTAAGGTAATCAAGGACAAGATGACACTAAACTTGATTTTAAAACTCGAATTTTGTCCTTAATTAGTGTTTTTTAACCATTAGGATAAGTTGGTCGGTGTCCGAACATTGGTTGGCAACCAAACATGCCAATTGTTATGGATGTAACTAGTTAACAATCATGCACAATCCTAATAATGTTAATGTTCATGCCTAAGATTGAATGAAGGGAAGAAAAAATGTGTGTTTGGAATTTTTTAAAGTGTTGATCATTTTGTAATTTTTGTGTTTGTTTATGCATGTGTGTGAAATTTTTAAAAAAAGATCTTGATCTCCCTTATATATGGGTATGTTTGGTGACGGGTTGTCCATTGTCATGTTTTAATGCAAACATTTGAGTTGAAATGTAACATTGCATAAGGGGATGGTGATTTTAGCATTTGATTATAGGTGTCTTTTAAACCAATAAAAGAAAAAACTTGACTAAGAAAAGAAAAGTAACATTTGGACATGGAACCCATTTGGATTATATTTAGGAGAGGTTTGGGAACACACAAGGTTATGGAAGGTGTTATGGATGTCACTTGGGGGACTTTTAAAAATAATTCCAACATGCAAATTTGTTTTCATTAATTTTTTGTTGCATGCTTCTTAATAACTGGAGGTTTTTGGGGGAAACCTATGTGGGGTACTTTTTGGGTGTGGGATGCTTGTTTAACCTCTGTATTAATCTTGTTTTTTATTTACCTAGGTGCATTGCGTTTCAAGAGTTTTCTACGGACGTTGCTTCTATTTTTATTTGTATAGGGCTGTTCTATATACCAATAATTAAGTTTTCCGTTTACTGGTGGAATACATTGCATCAACCTTCAAGCATTAGCCAATTTGGTACTTCAATACATATTTCTATGCCCATTCCAATCTTG
>Ga0116231_10000990_pt1 | contig 55629 bp, 48 predicted proteins | sample S1TSphgellanicum_2_FD_89695 | JGI IMG/M metagenome (GOLD analysis project Ga0116231, IMG submission 89695) | Host-associated microbial communities from peat moss isolated from Minnesota, USA - S1T2_Fd - Sphagnum magellanicum MG | ecosystem: Host-associated > Plants > Peat moss > Unclassified...
CCATGTGATTCCACAATTAATCACAAGAAAACAACATCACATGGTGCACATGACATAAGTCAATGCATCATGACCAAATTATGGAATCCTACATCCAACTTACCCCATTAAACAATTACCTAAATAATTGTGTAATCAAGTTACACATCAAGTTACTTACACCCAACTTACCCCATTAAACAATTACCTAAGTAATTATGTAATCAAGTTACAGATCAAGTTACAAGAACATAGAATTATAGCAGGATCTCCCCCAACCGAATAACTCCCTAGAGATCTTCTACTGGGGTAGATCCCCCAAAATACAAAGAGAAATTTAAAAAAAGGTTTTTCCATGTACATGAATTGATTATGTGAATCATAGAGTTCCCCAAACCCTAATATTTGTTGACCTCAGACAAGGTGCATAATAATCAGGTCCTGAAAAATGACCTTCAACCAAGGCTAAGATTTAAGATTCAATTTGGGAAAATGAGGAAAAAAAATTAGCACTTGTTTTTATAATGAAAAAAAAAAGTCTTAAGGTTAGCCTTAATTTTGATGGGGGTGCAGCTATGCACATAAATTTTTATATATGTGCCCCAGGGAAGAAATTTTTGTAGGGGGGCAAAGGTGCTTACCTTAGCATAAAGAGAAAATTCTTTTTTGTGCTCCACTACATAGACAATGATGTAGACTCTTGAGTTGTCAAGACCCACAACCCACGAGTTTTTCATGAGTTTTTCATGCAAAGTGGTCCAATGCAGTACTATTCTTTGGAAAGGAAAGAAGACATGAGTAACTTCCGAGCTGAGTTTTAACATGTAACTAAGTTTTCAATTGCACACACTTGCACTTACCCACACTTGCATGAAAGTGCACACACTTGCAGTTACTTATACTTGCAAGTGCACACTTACAAGAACCCACTTACAAGAGCGTGCACTTGCATAAGAGCATGCACTTATAGGAACCCTCTTCAACCTATTTATTACTATTTAGAGCATCTCTGCCCACACCTTGAGTACACCCACCTATAATCCCAATTTCGGATGAAGTTTAGCAATCAAATAGTGTGAAACAACCTTTTTTTTTTAAATTGGCAAAATTTCGCCAAAATTGAAATTCTAAATTCTAAATTCAAGTGACTTTGGAGTTTTCCAATCACCAAAAGTGAGAAAAAAATGAAATAAAAATTGACACATTTCTATACTTGGTTTTCAATGTGTAGCAAAAATATTGAAAGATGATTAAGGATTTATTTTTCATATTGGTTTATAGCTAGATTTGGCTAAATTTTACTAAAGATGATCACCACTTTTTCTACATTTTCCTATCAATGATAGTCACTTTGGCTACAAACAAAAATTCTTAAAAAAGACATTGGTGTGAAATTGTTATTTTGACACTATGTTTGCTCATGGTAGTGATGTCTACAAGAGCTTGTACATTAAAAAAATGATTGCTCTTGATTAACCAATCTATCTATTTACGAAGGTAGTTTCTTTGTTTTGTTAGTCACATTGAGATCTCCCAAACCATGGTGCCTTGTGCTATGCTCTTGATATTGTTGGAAAGCCCTTGATGAGTTGGTTTTGTAATGTTTTGACATATGGTTAAAAAAACATTGCATATTGAACAAAATTTTCATTTAAAATTCATTTAAATCAATTATAAAAGAATTTGGGCATGCTCTTGGTGTTGTTGGAAGCCCGGAGTGAGTAAGATTTAATGAAGGTAATTTGAAAAAAAATAGACTTAAAGGATGGGAGGTATTGAATTTTAAATAATTTTTGTCAATGAAAATTCAATTAAATTACCATAAGATGATTTTTGAAGGAAAAGTTAGTTGGGTAACTAATTCACATTTGGGCCAATGGCATAGGCTACATTCTAATAATGATTGGTTTATGTGATGTAACTTATATAGGTCAATTTTTCATTAAAATAAAAATTGGGCAAAAAATTCCAATAAAAAATTAATGGTTGGAACCATCACACGGAAAACAAAAGGGAAGGACAAAGAAAGGCCAAAAGACGTTCAACCCGTAGGAACCAAAAAAGGGAGAAAACTTGTCCTTCTTATGGTAAGAAGTTATTTCACCCACAACCCCCTTAATGGCACTTGCATGTAAATTGTGAAATCTAAGAGTATTAAAAGGTTTAGACAAGCATCTCCCACCAAAGCAATTTTCTTTTTTATAGCAAAAAATAAAGCACATTGAAAATCAATATTAACACACTACCTAAAAAATTGAATATTAAAAGATAGGACAAATGATTTTCGATTATCTATTGTGAAAAAGACGAACACACTCCTTGATGAAATGATCCATATCACACCCAAGTGCACCATGCACCTCCATGGCCAAAGGAGTAAAGTGGTGCCCTTCAGGAAGCCTTTTATACATGCATATATTAATAATGGCATTAAGTTCCACAACTACACTTGTTGGTTGACTAATGACATTCATAACCACCATGTTCTATGTCAAATTAATAACCACCATATTGGTAACAAATATTTGGTCCTCACGAGTCATGTACAAATTAGCTCATAATGAAATTTTTGACATAAATGTGTACCACCTTTTTCCCATACATCGTGCTTGCTCTCTCAGCTGAAGGTGTACATGACATTTCTAATGGCGTCATGTGTGGTTGTTTGTTAACCTCCAAATAAACAATGTGTTAAATGCATGCCAAATGCATTTAACCCATGTCCACATTCACACATGAGAAAACTATAAATCGAGGGTTGAATCAAACCAAGATGGAAACACAACATTGACATGAAAGTAGATTGTGCAATACACAACAAATGAATAGATCGCTTAACAATCAACCATAGCCCCATGTCCCTTGCTTGAACAAGAGCAAATGTGAATTTTAAAAGCTAAGGAAATGGAATCATCTTCCAAAATAGACCTAAAGGATATGTTGTGATGTATGTCCATCAAAGATGCCTATAAACTTGGGGTGTTAGTAATTGTTAAATTCTCAAAAGAAGGGTACATTTCTTTAGCTATGGGAGGAAAGCTATCCCAAGTTACACAAAGACATGACTAAAGGAGGTGTGGGCCCCTTTCAACTTGAAAAACATATTATTTCAAAATGGGTCTATTGAAGATATGAAACCTGAAGCACAAATACAAAGCCATTAAAGCCCAACTCCTTAAAAAAACAAAATGGGGCATAATCCTTCATAGAAAAAAGGCTTATACCATCAATAAAGATTGGTAGTTGGGCCAAACGCCCTGCTATGGGGCTTAAATAGACTTCCATGACCTAAATTCCCATAATGTCCCCACATACATGCATAATTTTCCTATTAAAACCCGCCAAAACGATATAGGAAAAAAAGAAGGGGTATTATCTGAATGAGATAATAAGGTCAATGAATGACACATGAGGACAAAATGCCCAAAGCAACCTATGAATTTCCCAAGAAAAGAAGATCATTAATACATGCCACATCCTAAAATAAAACTTCATTCAAAATATGGGTGACAAAGTTTTGAAAACCCATTGGCACACCCAAAATGTATAAACCATTATGACCAAAGTGCAACCTTGAAGAATCTCTATGCTTGAAATTTTTTTGAAGGACTCCAAAGCTTGCACTTTGACATTTAGACTTAAAGCCCAACTCATGCTAATTAGGTCAAAAGGTGGTCAAAAGCAAAGATAATTTTGTTCATAGGGCCCATGATGTGAATATTTTTTGTTAAAGATGGAAAGACATAGTTGGGGGCATGTGTAATGGTCTTTAAGTGTTCGATAATGGGCCAAGTAAACAAAAGACCTTTTAGGGGGTCACCCTGCCTTGTGCTTCAAAATGATTCAATAATGGTGCCCCCTCTTCATGTTGCCCATGTTGGTATTAAAAACATGAATGAACACCATGAAACAATTTGGTAAAAGGAATAATGCTCACCAAAAAACCCTTGGCATTTCAAAGCTTTTTAAAAATAACAGTTTGAGAAATGTTATTAAAAATATTTTTGACATCAAATTATGTCATGATCCAATTAAGGTGTAAATCGAAGAAGGCTTTAATGTTAAAAATGATGGTTTCACAACCTCTAGGGGTTGATACTTCAAATTGATGAGGGGATAGGTGTTCTTGAAATGGTTTCAAAAGTTGAAAGATAATTTAACAACTAATAAGTCGAAAAAAGACCTCACCTACAACAATAAGATGAAAACTTCTAAAGTCCTTTGCCATATGACGCGTTCCCAAGTCCCTAGTTAAACCCAAGATGGATCTAAATTACTCACACATCGAAATTGTGAGGAACTTGGGGCACGCTTCCAACTTTCAGCACTAGAAGGGGTAGAGGGGCATGTTGAAGCTCTAGGATGGGACTAGGAAGAGTGACAAGCTATTCATTTACTCGAACCTGCATTAAACCAACCAACAAGTTAGTTAGTTCACTTTCTGGAACACCTTTAGTGCTAAAACAAGCCATGGGTAATTCTAGACTCACAAGATTCACCATGGCTTGGATTCAGGGGAAACCACCACCTTCCCCCATATAGTATAGTCTATGCCTTTCTGCGGCACCCACATCCAAATGGCTTTTTGTCCCGAGACTCCCAAGGAGGAATCTCAAAACTGTCCTAGTTTGGACTCCCAGGATTTTGCGAGGTCATAATTTTTTGCTTAGACCTCTGATTGAGATGAAGTGTAAAATAAACTTGTAGCTCTCCTCGAAAGCTTTCCTATGGTGTGTCGCAATCCACCTGCACACATCAAGGTCAGGTCGATTCCTGACTTTTAGTGGTCAAGATGGCAGTTTGGCTCTCGGCCCTTCTTTTTGCCATAATTTATGCTATAGATATCCAAATGGCCTATGCAAAGCCATTTTCAACATCTATAATTTGCTAGCTTTCTAATGATATAAAGAACGCCCCAACGTGAGATGTTTTGACCCCTACAATCGAACTCTAAAATATCGGGAGTCCCAGAAGACTCCCAAGTCCCAATTTTGGGAGTGTGAATTTCATCTTCACACTTCCTTCCAAGTAGGGTTGCGACACCATAGCTAACAATTTGCTAGCTCCTAGCATTAGGGCCACCGACCTAAGGATATCACCAAAAGCAATAGCACCAAGAACCTAAAATAATTTCGAAAACTTTGAAGATGGGTCCTTCAGTATGAATCATCCCAAAAGATGTTCATAAACCATCTTGGATAACCCACCTAAAGATAAGTGAAAAGCAATGGTTAAAGCTTGTATAAACAAAGTTTTATCCAAGACAAAGATGTGTTCAAGCTGATAATCAAAAATTGGTGAAGAGACAAGGTCTAAAGGAAGGGGGTGCAATTGACATAAACTTACAACGATGTCCTTTGAAGGAATAGTTAGTGTCATAGGCTAAAGAACTATAATAATCTGACTATATTCTTCGGCTTTATCGAAAATTAGACATTGACAAAGACAAGTGATCGAAAAATTATTCAATGAACAGTGTCAATGGGGTGCACATGAGAGGACTCCTTCTACAAAGAATTAATCACTTGTCATAAACCTTTTAAAATGCACAAAAATCTTTCATTGATTTAATCGACCTTTTCAAATATAGCACAAACACCAATGTGACAACAAGAAGAGAAGGAACCATGTTATTCTTTCATCGAATTCTGAACAATTCAGAAATAAAATAGGTGGGAAAGTGAGAGAATAATTAAAACAAATTTGTTGGATGTGATGAATACTGATACACATGGGGCATTGCAAGAAATGCTCTTGGAGTCTACTGGGAGCATGGCGTTATTATCACACAGAGTATGGGATGGTGTCCATTGTCATCTGATCATAGCAAAGCCACTAAAGTGGAGTCCTGTTGCTTTGGAGGTTGGTCACCATCAGAGTGGCAGATCAGACACTCAAGTCACACTTGGGTTAATTAATAGAAAAAAATACACAATAGTCAAAAAAGGAAGACCCAGTTACAGCAACGCTCTCTCTCTCTATCTCTCCATGTCTCTCTCTCTACACGAGGAAATATTATTACACTCACAGTCCAAGTTGGGTAGTCGGCAAAACTCTATTGGGAACAAAAAGTGTGGAATGCGTACACTGTACTGTCTAGGTCTGGAGCTCCATACTTGTTGGAACTTTGTACCTTCTAGATCGCGGCATGCCACAGACTCTTTTCTAGTGGCGATTTATCTGTACCTCATATTAGGTCATGCTATAAACATTGTTGCAGCCCTTAAGTGCACCACATTTCTTGTCTCAATCTTTCTCTTATCGCCATAAGTGCACCAGATTTGCATTAATGATCGCCACCTGTGCGATATCCTACATTTCCTAAAAAAACCTACCCTGGCATGCCAGTACTGGATTTCAACTGTCAGAAGAGCCTGCAGAGAGAAAGAGAGTGTGTGTGTGTGGAAGAGGATCTGAGCAAAGCTTCTTCACCAATTGCAGAATTTTCTTCTTCTTGTTGTCGTCTTGTAGGGATTGAGCACATGTGTTTTGACTGATCTAAAGTACTTTGTCCATATTACAATTTTTTAATAAAGTAACGCAAAAGAAAATAAATTAAAAAATGCAATCGATTTTTAAAAAATTATACACGAAAAAGATTAAATCAATTTGATGAAAATATAAATTATATGAAAATTTCAAAGTTTTTAAATTTTGAGATAAAAGACTGTAAGGGAAATGTTTTTTTTTAAAAATCATTTGATTAGTCGTTTATATTCAATAAGTTCTAAATTTTTAGTTTTAGATGAAAGGCACATGTGTAAGAAACAAACATGTGCAAAATCATGTTTAATTATTTTTGAAAGTTTTAAAAATATTTTCTGTAATTTTGCTTATAAATTAAAATGTTAATGCACAATTACATATATGAAAAATCACCACCATCATATGAATTATTTTATTTTGATTTTTTTTTAAAAATTTAAATTTGTTCCATTTAAATATCATTTGCAAAAACTAGTTTTGGAGTTCTTTTTTCTTTTTTTTTGAACCCCAATTGTGAATGGACCCACAGACTACTTTTTTTGGGCACTAGCTCATGAGCTGCTGTTATCATCTTCAGCTCTCAGCTGCTGCACAAAGTCTAGGGTTTCGTTATAAGAACTCCATTGTAAGTAAAGTACGTAGAAATTAAGCTTAGTTCAATTGGAAGCTGCAGCAGCGTTGAAGACGCAAATGATCTGTTGGACAATATCTGAAGCTTGAAAGAGTGGAGAGAGAGAGAGAGAGTTGAGATCAACACAATAGAGTTACATGGGAGCCGCTGTTGTTTTTGTTGTGTTTTTTGCTGTGTTTTTGTGTTGCTGTGCAGGAGGAGGAACTGCAGTAGCAGATGATGAAGTGATCAACATCAACTGTGGTTCATCAGATAGTTATGTAGATGGAATCACAAACATAACATGGGTACCTGATGCGAAGTACATAACAACAGGAGTGAGTGCACAAGTACCCGATGCACATGCGAGCTACCCAGAGTTTTCAGAATTCACAACTCTCAGATACTTCCCTGATTCTCGGAAGAAGAATTGCTACAGCTTGCCAGTTACGCCCAACAACACTTATTTGATCAGAGCTACTTTCTTCTACGGCTCCTATGATCAGAACATCAATGCTACAACAACAACACTAGGACTCCCCAATTTTCAGATCGCTATACGAGACTCTTGTCTCCAATGTCACCTTCGACAATGCTGATACTTTCATATACCGAGATTTCAGCGTTGCATCCCAGAGCTTTGTGATCTATCTCTGTCTAGTACGAGACGACTCCAGTTCTCAATCTTCCAACCCATTTGTTTCTTCAATCTCCTTGCACCCTCTTCCATCTTATCCTGCATTTGTCGTTGCTGATCTAGTGCAAGATCAAAGACAATACTATCAGACCAAATATAGATTGAGCTTTGGCGGAGAATCTACCGATCTGATCAGGTATGTGGGTCTAGTTCCAGCTCGACTGATCTGCAGCAAGCTTCTCTCAAGCTGTATTTCTGAATTACTAAACTTGTCAAATTCTTTCCAAGGATTTGGTCACAACTGCAGCACTCTTGTTATAATGTGCAGGCTTGCAGAAGAAGATCAAAACTAGCTATCTATCTAGCTGCATGCTGTTCATTCGGTCAAGATTTGAACTGCAATCTTCCCTCACAGATCGAGCTACAAATATTTTTTCTGTGCACGCTGCAGGGCACCCAGTGATGCGTTTGATCGCTACTGGAATCCGGGGGGTTCAGCACATGTGCAGGCGACTACTGGAGCGTTGCAAAATCTGACTACATGGGGTAATGAAACAGTTCAGGTAGCACAGAACGTCTCTGGTCAACCGCCTGCAGCTGTGATGGACAGTGCGGTGAGTACTAGTACTGGCGATGCCAATTTGACAATCTCGCTTCCACTAGACGTCGTCACGGGGGGCGGCGATGAGAGCAGTAATTCTTCGACGTCTAGTACTACAGTCTACTTGGGACTTTTCTTTGCTGAACTGAATTCCACAGCGACTCGATTCTCGCGACAGTTCTATGTCAAAGTACCAGCAGCAGCTGCTTCTTCCGTTTCTTCTTCTAGTTCTTCTTCAGCTGATCCAGACGTTCTTTTTGAGAATCCTTATAATATCAGCGGTGGGGCATTCATTACGAGCCAAGAATCCTGGCAACTGCAATATTCTTCGTCTTCTTCTAGCAACAGCACTAGCGACCAGTTGCTGTTGCAAGAAAATTTGTTCGACATTGTTCTGTTTCCTGCAATCCCTTACGACGATCCCCAACCTTTGGGTCCGTCGCTAAATGCTCTGGAGCTCTTGGAGAGGATCGACGCTACTGCCACCAGAACAAACGACAGAGACGGTCAGTAACCTACCTACCTACCTACCCACCTACCCACATAGCTAGCTAGCTACCTGCCTGCCTGCATTTTCTCTGCTGTTGCACTCTTCTTCTTCAAATAGTTATACATATACTTATACATGTATACATGCAATTGCATGTGTAATTGTACATGTGATTGCAATTGTACTTATAACTGGAACTGTACATGTATACTAGAGAGAAAATATGTCCATTATTTGTGGTGACCAACAAGAACAACTAACCAAGATGGGTGAGTAGCTATGAGTATGTCCATGTCTGCTGAAGTAGTCTTCTTCAAGGAGTTATAATGTACTCTAACATGTCATTTATACACGTAATGATACAGAGAAATACATACATAGTCTTTTTGTACACTAAAAGGTGTGTACAACCAAATACAAACAAGAGACCCAAATGGTGAATATAATCTCCTTCAAAGAGTTAGACATGTATTATCACATATGTCCATAGCCTTCCACCGTGTGCAAGCTATTGCGATTCTTCAGCAGGCTGCCACGCTTAATCACAGTTCTTCACCTCTTCCACACATACCAGCTAGTGCACCTTCATGGCTAGCTGATTTGTGCCATAGGATGCCTTTGTAATATTACGTCTTCCACTTCATTACTACTGTTTTGACTGTCTTCGTTTTCCTTTTGTGTGTTTATATTTGCATTGACATGCCTGGGTTAAGTGAATTTTTTATTTCTGTGGCGGACATCCAAATGTTTGGGGTTCAAATGTGAATAGTGGATATGTTATGTTTAACCAGATGTGGGCAGTTACCCAGTTTGGCTGGTTAGAACTGCCAGTTCTAGTTCCAATTAGTATGTTCAGAACTGGACCCAGAACTTTTGAAAAGAACTGTTGGAACTGGCATTTAGGAGGGTAATCAGCAGTTAACCACTGGTTCCAGTTCAGGTTACCTGGTCATAAATAGTGGGATACCCAGGTCAACAGAATAATGAGTGCCAGTCTGCAACAAGTTTCCTGTGTACGGGACGGCACCCCCAGGTCAAGCTCATTGGCAGAGTGCCAGCAGGAGTTTCACCTATAGTCCACTGGGTTTGCACCCAGAATGTTCTTGAGGTCCCAAGGTTTCAGAATGGGCTATACCAGTGAGCCATCACCCCTGGGGCATAGTGTAGTGAGAACCACAATGGAAATGTGTCAAGCATGACAGTCATGCTTGTAGTAGTGATTATCACATTAACTGTCAAATGACACTGAATGGCTTCTGTCCAAAGCTCTGAAAAGTTACAAAGAGCCTAAGTTCCAAGATCCTTTTGACTGCAATATAAGAGCTATGTTTGGTCAGTTATTGGTCTGGGTGGCAGCTTTCATGGCAATGTACCCTAAACATGACACAAAATAGAAATTTCAGGAACATACCTGGGTACCAACTCTATTAATTATTAATTTCATCATCTTTAGTCATACATGAATAATCAGGGATGTTGATCACAATAAGGGCTACAGGCTATGGGCTAGGGTTATATGACTGGTAATTCATCATGTAACTGAAGATGAACTTATTAACATTGGGAGTTTGTGTCTTCTGTGTCTCTGTGTGAACAGCTATTGCGATTGAGGAAATAAAATCATGTCTGAACCTGACTGAGTGGACTGGTGACCCTTGCCTGCCATATCCTCATTCTTGGCTCACTTGTAACAGTGTCAACATGACGACAAGTCCTTCCATTATAGCTGTGTAAGTTTTAGTTTCCTGACCCTAACTTACAGGTATACACAACATCACATGTAATACAGTTGTACAGAATATTATTATGTGTAATACGGTTTATACATACAATATTATATTTGGGTGAAAGATCAGACAGTCAGTTATGCTTTTTTTTTGTATGTAGGGGGACGAATTTCTTGTCATAGCTGCCAGGAATTTGTCAAAGTACTTCAAACTAAGTTTCTGCATTTACTTGAATTTTTTGAAAGTGCTTGAAACACATGAACCGTGGTGAAGTTATGGTGGTGATGGGTGATGGCAGGGATTTGTCAGGGTATAATCTGAATGGGACTGTTTGTTCAAGTTTTGGCAACCTTTCCAGTCTGACCAGCCTGTGAGTACAACTCTTTCTTTGCTGATTCCCTTCAAAAACCATTTTGTAATTTGTGATGTGCACTCTGTAGATAGTAGAGCAGATCCAGCCATGAACTATATTTTGGGTCATATCAGTATAACTTCTTACATACAAAGTTTTGTGTTACATGTTTGCCTCTCCCCACCCGTATACAGCAAATATTGGATAGTATACCATTACACATTAGTAAGAGTGACTAAAATGTGTATGTTGAATAGTGAACATTCTATGTAATATGTGTAGAACTTTTTGCTTGCATCATCTCATTAGACTCGGGGAATTGGGTAAAAGCTTTGAAGGTTAACCTCAGGCTTATAACCTAGAACTCCTTGTAGCAAGAATTGGGATGGGGTTGAATTTCCCTATTTATTGACTCTTACACTTTTCCCCTCAATTTTGAATTTGAAAATAATTTTTTTTAGTGTTCAAACTTCAACTGGTGAATGGATCTTGCTTCAATCCCCCTAATGCTTTGTTTTCTTTATAACTTGATGTGTAGTTCACTTTCTAACAATGAATTGATGGGGCCATTGCCATCTGAGCTTGAAGACTTAACCAATTTGAGAACATTGTGAGCACACAAACTCCATTTAGAAATAAGAGTGTTGCTGAAATTATTTATTTATTTATTTAAATGAATTGAATTGATTATCTATCTCAATTATTGAATTCAATTCAATTTTTAATGTTCTTGATGCTTTTTAATCATTTAGTTTAAACACAATTTCTTGATATTATGTCATGAAATTGAGGTTAATACATTTTATGTGCTTTTTTGTCATGTGTTTTGTAATGCAGGCAATTGCAGAATAATCACTTGACTGGTTCTCTTCCTGATTGGTTGACTTCGCTACCACTGTTGACTGAATTGTAAGTATATTGTGGCAATAATTGCACTTAGCTTATAATAAGTTGTGACAATAATGAATTTAAAATTCATTTGATAATCAATTTAAATAAATACATGCATTTTGTATAAATTGTTATATAACATGATTGTGTCTCTAGTTTGCCTGAGAATCTTTGCCTTTTTTTTATTATACTTGTCCATTTTTGCTATTTCATAAGTCTTTGGATTTTAAAGACTTGGCGGTTGATATATGCTATTATGGCCTGACCTATATTCATGTTTTACATACCTTCTTTGAAATACCCATATTTGATCTTGGAGTAAATTATAAAAGAGTTTGTTTTGAAATGTACATATTATTGGCAACGTGAAAGATCACACATAACATATGGTATTGGATTTTTTTGTGACTCAGGGAGGTGCAAAATAACTGTTTCACTGGTGCGATTCCCGCAGGTCTCCTTTTGAATAATAATTTAAATTTCTTGTACTATTCTACACTCTGACTTTTTTATTCAATCTAGTACATACCACATTATTTACTTGAGTTGATTCCAAACCATTTCTAGTAAGAATCTAAACAAATGTTGGAACAAGTGGTTGGTGGGTACAAATTTTGGGAGGTGGGTAGTAGGTTTCTGATTCTACTTTTGAATTCAAACATTTGGCATGTTGATTTATTATGCAATGCAAGTTAAATTAATGTTTGGAATTTTGTTTAGTACACAATACTAATTTTTTTCTCATGTAATTTACTTTCCAATAAAAATAATTTAATGTGTGATAATTATGTGGGTTTTTGCATGCAAGGTATGAACCAGGAAACCCATCTTTGACAACTTTAATTGTCACATCTCCCCCTCCAACAAATACAAGTACAAATACTAATGTTGTAGTTGGCGCGGTCGTGGGAGGGAATTTTGGCCAACTAGCGGTCATTGTACTTGGAATTTTGTATTATCAAGGGAAAGTGAGCTTTAATTTCTTTGGCATTTTCCAGAAGATGGGCTTTTCATCGTTGTGCCAAACTAAAGGTGAGTTGAATTTTTTCCAGATTTGAAATACTATGTTTCTAACAAAAACGACATTGTGTATATGAGCAATGTTCTTTGACTTTGTTGATAACCTCTGGTTCTGGTTTAATTTTTAAATTATAGAAATCAAGGAATGGTCTCCATTTTGGGTTTTTTGAAAAAATTTCAAATTAAAACAACCTCCAGTTCTAAGGATTTCAAAGTCTACAAAGAACTGGTGGATTTCATGAAAGAATCAACATTTGAGAAAGAACTGGCAGTTTTAAGTAGGTTTGGTGACTGAATTCTTAAACTTTTTAGAACCCTGGTTAAGGGTCAAAAACCAGTTTTATGATTTTTTGAGAACCGTCCTGAGTCATGGGGTGTGATCCCTTAAGTATAGCAAGTTCAAACCAATGTTGCTTTGGTATATATAGGCTCGCACCTGGTATCAACACTAATATACAGACCTACCACCCTGGTATGACCTGAGGTGATTATACTGGCTTTATACTAATACTGCTGCTGCTGCATATGTATTAGTTGAAGAAGCTAGTGAGGACTGGAAAAAATATTTGTTCATCTTGGAAGATGAAAGGAAACAAGCACGGCGTACTTTGTCCCAGCTGAATATCATCACAGATGAGACAAACCAAGAGCTGATGCTGTTCTCCAAGCAGATCGAAGATCTGGAGAATTTGTTACGAACAGCCAAATCCAAGTTAAAGGAGTTGCTGAATCAAGACAAAGTGGAAACCCAACAACCGAAAACTTTGTCAGCAGTGAGCAGCAGAAGTGAAGAAGCAGCAGCAAAAGTAGCCTCAGAAGCTGCTGCTGAAGCAGTTGCAGCTGGTCAAGAAGCTGCTGCAGATGGTCAAGAAGCTGCTGCTGCACAAGTCCAAATCCAGATACTGGATTGTCGAACACATACAGAAGCATTGCAGTGCAAAATAGATTACCAAAAGGGTATTGTGGATGCATTCCAAGGTTTGCTGAGCACAGCAAAATCAGAGCTACAAAATCTGAAGGACAAAACGCAAGCTCATAAATCTACTTGGCTTGCAGCTGCTGAATGGCATCAAGCTTGGAAGAGACACAAAGAAGCATTGAAGTCTCAACTCCAGTCCATTCAAAGACCTTCTCTTTCTCCTTCTCCAGTACTTGCAGGAGGATTCAACACCAGCTTCATGTCAATCACTAATGCTGCAGCTAGTGTTGGTGATGCTACAGGAGCTGGAGCAACTATGTTTTCTTCTTCTTCCTCTGTTGAAGCTTTGAGTGTCTCACCATGCCCATTCTGCAACAGAGGTTTCAAACCTGCATGGGCAGCACTGGTGGTGTCATGCGAGCATGCCTACCACATCTGGTGTGCACTTACCCATTTCTCTTCTTCCACCAAATGCTTGCTCAAGGATTGCCAGCAAGAGATGCATCCTCATTTTTGGCTCTACACCGGCATCGAAATGCCAACAGCAAATGCAGATTCAAATGCAACTGCGGATGCTGCGGATGCTCTGGATCCTGCTTATCTTCGAGAAAACTTCTCGCATATGCTTGATGCAGAAGCACAACATGATCCTAATATTGTGGGAGGATTGGACACAAGCAGAATGGCTGCATATATCAAAGGTACCATTTTTCAAACTCAGTACTAGTAAACCCTAAACCCATGTTCTGCTCAAGTAAAATTCTGCTTGAAGTTTGTTTTTGGTTGACAAAGCTTAAATTCGGTTTTGATTTTATTTTGTTGCAAAGTTTGGTTGAAATTTGGCTTCAATATCGACCTTATTGATGCATTTCGTTGTTCCCAAATTAACCAACTTCATAATGTCCAACTCGTAGAAAGCTTCGTAACAGCTCTAAAGTTGGATGTCTCTTATGTTTTGCTTCAATCCGTGCTCTTGTTTTGCTTTTGGAACTGAACCACAAGCGGTAGATTGTTCATAAACCTCACTATGTGTCTCATAGAAGTTTTCCATGAATTTTGTTTTGTTTGTGGTGCTCCATGCCATTAAGCATTTAACCAACAAAATCACAAACCCTATGATTAAGTAAGGCAAACGCACCAGATCCTTAATCATAGGAGGTTTTGTAGTCTTGGATGCAATCAGATGGTTAAGTAATGTGAAGATACCAAATGCTTAATTTTAGGAGGTTTTGTAGTTTTTGATGTGATTAAGATGGACATGCCAAATATTGCCATTTGAATTCTGAATCTAAGCACATAAAGTTGAATATTATAGTGCTAAGATAGGATATGTTTCCATATAGTGCTAGCATTAAATTTCAGATTTATGCATGTTTACTTGATGTTAACATAAAATGCATAAATCCCATCTAAAAGGTAAAAAACTAGGTGAATTTAAAGCGATCAAACATCCAATTTTCCTTGAATGGATTCAGTTTGTTAAATCCTCTTTTGCGATATCAAGACCTTTGGACTCTCAAGGCTTGAGCTTAATTTCAATAATTGGCCAACTATAGCTTGGTTTAGCAAATGGTTCAAATGGCTTTACTTTTGTAATAATATGTGTAAGACATGTTATAGAGTTACTTGACATAGGGGAATTCAGTGATGGAATTCTGTTTGGGTTATAACAATTTTTTTTAAATCAACAAGGTGTTGGTTATGTGGTTGGGAGCAGGTATAGTGTCATGTATTTCACAGATTCGACAGGCTGAACGGTTGCCAGCTGAGACTAGAGCTACAGGCTCAAGAATCATCAACCCACTGCCAAATGTGTAATTGATTATATAACTTCATGTAATGATTTTATTTTGAAATAGTATATTACACTTACTGTGAAAATGTACTGTTGACAAGATATAACTAAACACATATTTGAGCATGTAAATGTGATGAAGCCAAGTATAAGATGCCATCTTAGTTTTCACATTAAGTATAATATAAGATTAAACATTTAACATTAAGACTCAGTACTTCATAATGTGAAAATTTGAAGTATAACATTCCAATATAAGATGGTCATGTTTGGATGGAAACCAAACAGCCTCAACAAAACTTGCATTGATGTCCAAAATTTCTTACAGCAGGAAAAACATACCTCCAAAAACACATTCCAAAAACAAACAAGTCACACACAGTCAGTCTGTCCACACACCCAAATCCAATAACTCACACATAGCACTAGTTTCCATGGCAAATTTCAACACACCAACTCACTTGGCCTCAAGCTTAATCTCACCCCTACTTGTAATCCCCCACCCATGTCCTCTTATAGAAATGCTCCTTTGAACTTCTATTTGGGTCATAGGACATTTTCCTTGATCCTCCAGAAGCACATCCAAACCCTTCATATGATGTGAGTCCAAGGCTGAAGTCACAGATAGTGAACTCACTTCTGTCATCCGACTAGAAATTTCTAATTGACAGGGTACAAAACTAATCCATAACTCATTGAGTCATACAGTGAAACATTCAACGGAGTCTGAACAAGTTTATGCACATTTGTGTATTGAGCATCATTCACTTCCAGCAACATTATACCTCCTCTACAGGATAGATTGTACCAGGGGCATAATTGCTCGATGATTGCAAAATTACTCTCGAGTCTCACCTCACGGACAAGAATGCTTGCTAAGACAAAACTAATGTAACATCTTTACAATTGAAAATTGAAACCATCACAAATTAAATTAGATATAGTTCTGGAAACAAATACCCTTTACTGTCCATTGCATGGGTTTTGATCTTTGATCATTGGCATGCTTCCTCAACACACAAATTAACATCTATGAAGATTGTAGAGAAACCTCCATAAGAACAGCTCTTGCTGAAGGTAACATGACAACGAGTGAAGTCATAACTACTGTTGGGCAGTTCTTGACTTTTATGAAGAACCAGAACCTCTAGTTTCAACTCTGAAAAATAAATTGGAATTGTCTCAGATCTGATTCTACACACAAATAGAACCACAAATCTGGTTTTGGGTCTGGTTCTTTCAGGAAAAAAAATTAAACATTGATTCCAATTTGGATTCTGAAAATCAGTCCCAATTCAGATCCTCGATTCTTACAAGCCAGGACCAAAGATTAATTGTCAATTACCTGCTGGTTACTCACCAATTCTTGTCCCTTTATTAGCCTTTGTGGGAATGAGCTTAAAGTGTTAGACCATCACCTTCTCATGAAGTTGCTCATGAAGCGGGTACTCAAGGGAATTTGTATCTTTGGAGGTTGTATGGTTTATATGGTTTTGATGTATCTCAGGACTTGACAAATGATGTTATGCACACTTTGGCTTTATGTATCTTCAAAATGTATGTTCACATGGTCATGAAATATGCTGAGGGGAACCTGAAGATGAAAGACTTAGAAGTTGCAATGAACAATGTGAAGAAATTGAGACCTAGAAGTGGCCAAGGAACATAGACTAATTGGGTACTATAAGCCAAAGGAGTACTATATTTTCATCATGTGGTGTTTGCCACATCTACTAGATCATTTTGATTTGGGATTAGATTTTGTTTTAGGTGGGACAAGTGGTCCTTATTGGGATCAATAGGTTATTTCAACCCCATAGTCAAAAGTAAGGTTGGACCACTCACAACATGAAGAATGTTCAAAAGTTATTAGTAGCATGGGATATTCGTGGGAGAGAGGGTTGGCCCAAATTCTTCTCCATTTACAATGTTGCAATCCTTTTTATTTACATTTATCTTGTTAATGAAAAATATTATTTCCTCTATTAAGCAAATCATGAATTAAAGTTGTAACTTGTTAAGCAAATTGTTTTCGTTAAATTGATATTTTCACAAATTAACAAATTAAAGAAGTCACTTGATTTGTTATTTTGATAATTAATCATGATATAATTACCGATAATTTGTTAAATTGTTACTCTATTACACAATCTATGGATTTGTTATTTTGTGGGTTTATTTAGTCAATTTCTTTTAACTATCTTTCAAAGTGTGTTTGAAAAATCTTCCTAAACTATCACTTTTTCAAGTTTCCTGCAATCAAAGCCATTATACCACATATTTGGAAAATAGATTGTTTCCATTTCTAAATATGTCATACCATTCCCATCTCTAAAATACTCTCATGTCTTATGGGACCACCAATGCAAATGTTCTTAGAACAAAGGTTCTTGGGTTGTCAGACATGATGTGGCATGCCCTTTTGGCTTTAGTTATCATGTCAACATTTATTTCGATGTGTTAGTTTCATCCATTAGGTTAGATATTAACATTTTTTTCCGGTTAAATTAATTCCAATGATCAAATTTTTCTGGTCACTTGATTTTTTAGTCACTATTTGGAAAACTTTCAATTGTCACCCAAAACATTTTAATTGTCTAGTTGATGATGGCTCAATTTTCACCATTGATTTAGTGATGAAAAAAAATTAGTTATTACCTAATTGGTTTTTTGGTTGTTGCCTGGAAAAAGATTTCGTCGTTGCTTTTAATTATCCAATTGACAATGGCTTAATTTGCACCATTAATCTAGCGATTAAATTTGGGCCATATTTCAATCATTGTAGGATTTCGGTGATCGAACATCATTATAGTTGCCATATAGGGTTTAGGGTGACCAAATGACATGAATATTGGTCGTTATAAACTTGCCCTAGTTAGTTTGACTTGACCTAAGTTGACCTTATTCTAACATGATGTTAGTCAACACTTTAAATTGGGAAAAGGAGTAACTTTTGGTACAATATTTCACTTTTTTCATGTAAATTTTTTTTCATGATTATTGAAAAGGTAGTAGTATGATTGTGGGATGTTCATTGCATCAACTTTTATTATATTGATAATTAAAGGTTTAAGCTACTTATCAACATTATTTCTATTGTCAATTTTCTGATGTGGCCAAAGTGATGTTGATCCACATATGGGACAAATATTTCACAATTATTTCAGACCTTAATGCAAGGATTCTCATTTTTTATGCTGCATGGGAAGGAGTGTTGAACAAGTGATTTGGTGGTTGTTGAGCTCAACAAGCCTTATGAAAGCCACTCGTGGACATAGAAGGCCAAGATCACCAAGTTTTTCATTCATGAATTTAATGGTGATAGGAGGGTTCTTTTCAAAGGTTAGTACTACAATATAGGAATTTCACAACCATCATCATCTAGTGTGGCTTTCAAGCATGACAAGATTGGAATGGTTGCGTTATAACCATGTCCTTGGAGGTGGCTTGGAAATGATATCAAACCTTCACATTTTTTCTTGCACAATTTCATCCCAATACTCATTGTAGAGCAAAACAATAGGATCATAATTGCTTATGAATTGGAGGATATTTCATTACAATATCACTTATTCCAAGAAGCAATGTTTAGTCACTGCACTCCTTATCCAAAAATAAGGGATGCTATGGTGGTCAAAATTAACTGTATTAACTGCACCTTATTCTTACTAAATGTGGTGACGGATGTGTATCGATCAAGGTTCATTTTCTATTCTCCAAAAGAGGACAAAACAAGGAAATTTTTTATAACAAGGCCACAAGATTACTTCATTGGTTAGGTGGATTTATGCTTGTTGGAAATTATCACCCTATTGCCTAAAAATTTCAAGGACATGGCCTTTGGAATTACTAACACCAAATCTTGGCATTCTCTTGAAAGGTTGTGATATGATGCCCACGAATATTGAATTTTTTTTGTTTCTCAACTTTGTGCTAGTCAATTATGCCAACTATGCATTTGTAATAATTAAGTTTGGGTGTCACAAGTTTTGCACACTATTTGTTTCAATTGTATTTTGTGATTATCGTTTGCCACACTGTTTATTTCTTGTGTATTATTATGTGATATTCCTTTTGCATGGCAATCCTCCTACTACACATTAATGCACAACTTATTTCCATTACAATTTATTTACATAACTTATTTTTCACGTTTGTGTATGATATACCCTTCTAAATTAGTGTTACTTAGTTCTTGTTTTTCAAGAGAATGTATGGAACCCCCATTTAACTTCTTTTTTTTTTAAAACCCCTTTGTTCTAGTTATTTTTAAGAACATCTACTCTATTTTCAAACATAGTTTTCCAAATTTCAAGACTTTGGTTTTTAGTTTTTCAAACAAAATTCTTAAGTGGATCCAATTCCAAACCATATCTGGTTCTCCTTACCTACACATAGTTCAAAACTGAAAATTTCTAGCATTGTACAACCAATAAAAGTGATGACCTATCAAAACTACATGCCTAAACCGAAAGAAAAAGACAAACAAATTTGCATACTTGAGACTTATTCTAAAAGCAACAACTATATTTTTAATATTGCCCCCCTTAAAAATTTATTGTTCAAAAATTATACATGCTTAAATTTTTTTTCAAACTAACATGTCAATTCCCAATTGGAATTTTTTATGAAAAAATATTTTTAAAACTAAAATATAAATGAAGAACCAAAAGTTGTTTTGTCCAAGTTTTATGATTTGTTTTAGCTATCATTGAAGCCAATTGTTGATTATGGTTTTGAAGCCATTTTGGTTTTTGTTTTGTTTCAAAATTTTGGACTATTCAAGTACCCTTTGAATGGTTGGGAACCAACTAGCCAAAAAGTAAAAATTGAACATTATTTAGATCTACCATGTCTTTTATAGGTAGCAAGTTTGATCCAAAGGTTTTTTCAAACATTTTCATGGGTGGGAGATGTAGCCATATCTTGGTTACAATTTTGGTGTGGTTGGTTACACTTGTCATGTAAATTGATGGTAGCAAATGCATAATTAATGTACACATTTGTTTTTGGGTAGACATATTACCACACATCATATGCCAACCACTTTTCAAACACCTCTTTCATAAAAAACATTACAAAAAACAGTTGTAAAAATTTAGTCGAAAGTAAATTTTGCACAAAAACATTCATTTTGTTCAAAAAAATATTGAAATTGGAAAAAAAAAGTGATTATTTAAGGAACATGTCATATTCCATGTTATTACAATTGAATTGCAATTGTAACAAATTATTTTGTAAGGAAAAATGTAATTACTAAAATGTTGAATGTCTTTTTGAATTTCTTTCTTTTGACATGTAACAATAATTGTCCATACCAAAATGGCAAGCTATTTCTACACACGTTGTGACAAAATATACAAATTATATTAATTTCAGAAATAGTTTTTTTAATTCAAAAAAAAATTGAAGGAAAATACAAAAGTTCTTAACATTTCATATGAATCCAAAAACCATTGAAAGTTTGTTGACTTTCAACGAAACTCTAGACTTGAAAGAGCAAACTAAGCTAACCTTCATAAATAATAAATTATAATGATAGTTACTTACAAAATTGTATGCTTGGAGTGCTTTTAACTCCCACTATAAGTTTTTCAAATATATTCTAAATCTTTTATCTTTCTAGCTTTGCCTTTAAAAAAACCTATAATTAAAACTTACATATTAATTACAATATTGGAAAACAAATGCACTTTGGTTCCCATTTTGATGGTTCAAATTCATTTTTCAATTTAAAAAATAAAATTTGTGATTGAAATTTAGTTGTTTTATGGATTAGGGTATATTAGGCCATGTCAATCGCAAGCTTCAATTGTAGTCTAATGACTTAAATCTAGTCTCATGAAAAAAAAACCTTAATTCATGCAATGGCAACTGAAATTTGGTTGCCATTTTGATGGTCAAGATTTTTTTTTTGAAATTTTGATTTTTTGTGATGAAAATTTAATCACACCAGGTCCACCTTTGGCATAGTCCAATGATAACCTACATTTGGTCTTGAAAAAAAAATTGAAAATTGTGGCAATGGAATTTTAATCACCAACCTGACATTTTCTTTAGGATCAAATTTAGGTTGCCATTCGATTATGATTGGGTAGACCTAGTGCAACTAAATTTAGTCACAACAAATTAAAATGTGAAATTAAAAAAACTTGATTATTAAGACAACAACTAAAATTCAATTGCCACATTTCAATGGTCAAGATTTTAAAGACTGGGTTTAGGGCACTCTTAGATTGTGAATAAATTAGTGGATTTAATGTGAACAAATTTTAATCACAAAAAAATAAAATTATAAAAATTGAAAAAAAAACTTCACCATTGAAAAAATGACCAAAATTTTGTCACCACATTTTGATGATTAAGATTTAATTTGATTTGATTATTTTTCATAAGATTGGAATTAAATCATAATTCGATTACAACTAAGGTGTACTTGGTCCCAATCCTTATGGACACCTCTGTCTTTATGGTGATTAAATTTCATTTGCCAAAATTGTTACATATTATTACATATATGTATATTAAAAATTTTGACCGTTGAAATGGTGATCAAAATTCAATTGTCACATCATGATAATTTTTATTTTCTTTTTCTTGAAACAAAATTTTGGTCACCACATGGATCTGGACCCAAATTTAACTAGTCATCCTTGTCCCCCAAAATTTTGTGAATTGACAAATTTTAATTAGCAAAATGAGGTAGAAAATTTACCTTCGAATGTAAAAGAGTTATGGCTTTGACCTAAGTTGACCTTAAACCAATGTGATGTTGGACTATGTCAACATAACTAATGGAATGTGACAAAACTAACATTGACAACTGTAGTTTGAATTCCATTCATGATGCTATTGATCTAAGGTTTCTTTGCATCATTATTTTTTTACATGTTATCAACAATTCTTCAAATTTTGTCTAAGTTCTCTATAGTTAAACTCTTTGTAGAAAAGCCCAAGTGTTTCACATTTTTATAAGGAATGCAACCAACAAATGTGTTTTTAAATACCTTAAAAAAAAATTTAAAAAAAAAAAAAAAGGGTTGAACAATCTCAATTGTGCTTACCACTTTTCCTTTGTTTGAAATCTAATGCAGATGTTCTTTGTATACTAGTCATAAATGTCCTCAACCCTCCAACACCCTACAACACATACAAAATGGTGGTGTTATTTTCCACAAACAAAAGTGTTGCCAATGTTGGTTCATAGTTTAAATAATCTTTTTCACAGTATAGTTATCCCAAAAGTCACCCTCTACTTTGACTCCCTATCCCCATTATCAATGGTATCTACAAAATAATGAAATTTCATTAAATCTAGGTATGAATTGCATTTAATGCATAAGATTCAAAAGTAATTATAATAGTTGTACATGTAGGAGTAATGAAAATATATGTAATAGCAGTGCAAGTGGTCAAGAAAAAGGACACATAGGACGAAACTCAGTTTACCACCAAAATTGGTGGAAAATTGAGTTTGGGTCCCAGTTATTCCTTTTGTAAAATTTTCATTACTAGTTATGTGTTTGATGTCATACATCTTATGCCGAAACTGGCCATTTTTGCCCCTTAATCACTTGACTTTAAAGATAACTTTAATGTGAACCACCTTTTTTTGCTTTCATAGATTTGTTGCTTTCATAGGCTTTGAATTGTTGATCTAGTTTCATATTGGTAAATTAAGGTTGCATCATGCTCACATTGTGGTTGTGCACCTTCCACTAGATAAGGTGAAACACCATACGGTAGTTTCTACTATACTCCACAAACACCATGGTTGGTTTTTTCTTAGAAATCTTGTACAAATACTCTGTGAATTATGCATTGAAAGGGAAATCCTTTTGCTTTTATTTTGTGATGCATTTTTTGTCTTTGATTCACTTTTCAACATTGTTATCCTTGTTCATTGATTGTGTTTCTACTATTGGTGTTATTTGATCATTTTTATTCTTTGCATGGCGAATAGACAAGCCAAAAAAAACAAAATTAAATGAAATTCAAAACCAATAGCATACATTAAATTTAAAATATGATTTTTTCACTAGTAATATCATGACTAAAATGATTGTAGAATCAAGTTCAATTGTTTCAAATGATTTGACTATGATTGATTTGACTAAAATTGAAATGAGGTATCTTCATTTTGATTGAAAAAAAAAAGCTAATCAAAATGAACATTATGTTGTACACATGGCATATGTGGCACCCACATGGAATTAGGAGTTTTTTTTTCAAAATTTTCATGTTAACTAATGATGATACCCAAGATTAATTAACATTAAGTGATGATTGTCTTAAGTGGGATGTAATATTATTACATAATTGTTGCTTTCAGTGATGACCTAATGTTATTTCAATTTATTTATTGAATTGAATCACTAAAACAAATGAAAAAAAATTATGGAAATCATGTTTTCATGTCTTGTTTGTAATTCACATAAAAATAAAATTTAGGGGAAATTTTTGAAATAAAAAAATGATATGTGAAATAAATTGAACTAATTTAACATAATTAACACCAATATTTTGTAAATTATTTATTTCACATTATAATTTATTTATAAGTTGATGATGTAAATTTATAAATTTATAAATTATAAATTGTAATTGTAAATTATTTATTTAATAAGGTGATAATGTGTGATATTTTTAAAAAATTATGTGTTTATATTTGTGCAATGACAATTTACATCACCATGTGAAATGGTGGTCCAATGGTAATTAAAACCAAGCTTGGGTTGTGACAAAAAAATGAAAGTTCACATCCAATTTTCAACATGTTGTGATCAAGACTCATGATGACTTGCCAAATATTTTGAACTATCAATAATTTGTGTAGAAGGAGAAAGAAATATGAATTATGGTAAAAGGTGATTACATTTTGAGCTTTTCGATAGTTCACTTAAAAAAATTATAATTTAAAATTATTATTATTATTATTATTATTATTATTATATAATATTTTTATAATATCATCATTAAAAAATAAGTTAATATTGTCACAAAAACTATTAATTTTAGTCGTTTCAAACATTCATAATTTGAGTCATATTACTCAATTGGATTTAATCAAAAATTTGGCACAAACAATTAATTTGATTTAACTAAAACTTTTTTTGTCCATAATTTGTTGTCATTAAAATTTCAATCATAAAAACCAATAAAATACTCATATGATGTAGAAATGATATCATGTTCAATAAAAAAAATGTGAAAGTTGTAAATTAACTACTTTTGTTCAAATTCAATTGATGAAAGATTTACTTCAACAATAATTTATTTGAAAAGTGCCAAAGTTTTGAACGAAACAAACTTTTTCTCAAAATTCCATCAACATAAACTAGGTTCTTATCATTCACAAGGCACATTCCTCATGTTCACAATATGTCATTTCATGGGTGAAAGCATTAATAAGGGACTATTTGGATTATCACACTTGTAATTTTTTTTGATTACATACAAATGTAAAACTTAAAGCCATATTCAAAATTTACATTGTCAAACTTTTAATTATTCATATTGTCATAGACTTTAATGGGAATCGCCGTAAAGTTTTTGGATGAATTTTAAAAAGTTTATGGACTCATAATGGCTTTTGAAATGACTACATCTATCACACAAAAAAAATGAAAAATGTGGACTTAAAAAATATGTCAAAGTAGTGTCAACATAAAAATTAAAAAATAAAGCATCATCAAATGAAAAATTTATTAGTGAAATGCATTGAAACTTTCCTAATATATATATTTCTAATTTTTAAGGTTTTAAATGATGTGATTATTGTAAATTTCTATCCTTGAAAGTCCATTTCACATTAAAATTTTCAATATTTTGCATGATTTTTTTGATCAATCACATGTTAGGGATATTCATAGGTTGATTAAAAGAATAGTGAATAATTATAAGATTTATGGTTTGATAATTGTTAAAATTGCAAAAAAATCACTAGTGTTAGATTATGGACTCTCAAATGTCACTTTTGAGACACTTAACCATGCCTTCGCCCTCATTAAAGTTTACACAATTTCATATTCCAAAACAAACCTTTGAACCAAAAATGAGAATTATAAATTTATACAAATCTTTGAAACCAAAATTTGATCCAAAGCTAGAACTTTTGTGATGACCTATATAATTTGATCTAACTTCAATTGAGCCCATGCTTAATTTAAGGTCATTTATTTCCATCATGTTACCAAATGCCTTAAATATTATTAGCACATTGTTGATTTTCACATGCTTTTTATTTGGCCCAAATAGATTTATCTTGAAGGTTTGTTCTTCATTGAATTTGTTGACAAAGGTCACCTTGGTGACCATCTATAAGAAAATGAAACAATTCAGTTCTAAGATATTTATGAAGTCCATAATGTAAAAATGTAAACACAAATTCTAAAGCAAAGGAAAAAAAACATGAGAGATTATAAGGACTACCTATCAGGTCCATTCAAGGTTGGGGTACACAAAAGGAATGTTTCACCTTACAATCACTCTCAAAACATTACTTTAAATGACCATTACATTTACAAAATTATTTATTTGGTAGATCTTTTTTTTTCAATAAATACTCACATACTTCGTGGTTAAATTAGTCATGATATTTTGTGATTTTAATGATTAAAACATGTTTTGAAGTGTTCAAAAGATGGTTCAAAAACCATGCTCCACTACATAATTTTCTCAAAAAAGATTCAACATGACTAACAATATTTGTTCAGATTGTTTCATATTTTAACCACAAATAAAATAAAGTATAATCTATATAATGGCATAAATTTTTAGTATGACAAATCACCAAAATTTGTGCAATTGATGTTAGGATCAAATTCTTTTCATGCAAAAGTTGTGTTAATAAAGACAACTAAATCAGTTTTGTTAATTACAAGATTAATTCAAAAGGTTTGGAAAAACATTTAAGAGAAATGGGTGCAAAAAAAAGACATTATTTGATGTTTTTAATAGGTTTTGGTACAAACTAAAGTATGTCATTTTGGAAATGTCAAATGTTGTAGTCCTGCATTCATTTTTGGTCTATACTTGAGCATGCATCACATTCAAAATTTGTTCAATTAATTTGAATCATTCATTATAACACTTAGGGTAGATAGATTGGTGACCGAACATTTAAGAACTCAAAGGAGGTCAAATTCTTACACATTGTTCCTCTGCTTCTGAAGCTCAAAAAACATATGTAGCCCTCCACCTAGCACTTGCAATGCCTCAAAAATTGCTCAATTCAACAAAATAATGGAATTTGATAAAGGAAAGATGAAGATATGGGATGTTTGTGTAAGGGGGGTTCAGTGTTTGATGATGGGTGAAATAAAACAAATTGGGATTTCAAGCTTAAAATCTTAGATTGTTATATCTTTGCCTCTGGAATAGAAAGAAGTTTTGTAAAGCCTTAGCTAGCACACCCATCAGTTTTTTACTCACTCAAAACAGACTAAGGAAGATATGGGGCTCGATCTAGAGAGAAGTCTAAAGACAAATTTTCGAACACAATTGAAGAAAACTATCACTCATCCCTCTTCCTGTGTTTTTGGCATTGCTCCTTTACTTGTGATGCTCAAAGAACATTTGTATCCTTTCAGTTTGCACGTCCAATCACATAAAAATGACTCAATTTGGTTACAGAATGAGGAAAATATTATCACCATCGACAACCATCATGATACCTTAGTAATAGACATTGCTTCAGTACTACTCCATTCCAAACTGCACATTGAATAAAATGTACACATGACTCTACCCGTAGTTTCAGTGTTGTAGTACAAAAATTGGGATCATTTCTGGCCAATTGATTTACATATCTGCAAGTCTCATCTTGCATTTTGTGAGCCTCAATGGGCCACAGCTGAACTTGGGGGCTTTATTGTAGAGCTGATTGCTCAGCTTTTTGAATTTTTGGAGATGGATTATTTCACCCTATCAAAACTATGAACATCAATAATATATCACCGATGGCAACCATTATGTTACCCTAGTAATGGACATGGCTTCAGAACTACTCAGTTCCAAACTGCACATTGAATATAATATACACATGACTCTACCCATAGTTTCAGTGTCGTAGTACAAAAATTGGAATCATTTCTGGCCAATTGATTTACATGTCTGCAAGTCTCATCTTGCATTTTGTGAGCCTCAATGGGCCACAGCTGAACTTGAGGGCTGTATTGTAGAGCTGACTGCTCCAGGTTTTCATTTTTTGGAGATGGATTATTACACCCTATCAAACCTATGAACATCATTGACAGTTTCTAATCGTTCAAATCTGTCAAAAACTGGCACAAAACTCTCAACTGACTGATGATTAATCCCAGTGATCAATGCCAAACTGATTGATCATGCTAATGACCAGAGGGTTTTAATTTAGGGACAGTGGACCTAACCCTACATGAGTTTTAGACCATTCCTGAGGTATATATTCCCAGGCATAGATTGTTTTCTTCACAATCTCAGCGATGCACCATCTGAAGCTTCATGCTGAATACAGGTTCCGTAGCACTTGACAAGGCTCAGGCTTATATTCCACTTGTTCCAAATGTTATGCAACAACCAAGTGTACCCAGTATTTCCTACATTAAGTTCAAGGTCGAGTTCTTGCTCCTTGACTTCAAATTTGGAAGCTCTTAGACCTTTTTTTACCCTCATCATCCAGCTGAATCAAGTCTGTTATTGTTGAGGCCTAAAATCATTTTTAAAACATTAGAGTTATGCATAAAGTTAACCTGTCTTCACCCTGTCTTTGGGCCTGCTTTTACCCCCTATCCCCTCTTTCAGTGGTATCCACAAAGGGTTGAAATTTTATTTGATCGCAGTATGAAATGCTGAAACTCAGCATTTAACACATGTTTGTTACTCTCAAACATTTATGCTGAGAACCTTCATGTGTTACTCTCAAACCTCAACAGTAATTCTCGATACTAATTATAGTAGGTAGGAGCAGTGAAAATATATGTAGTAGCACCAAAGGCGCTCATAAAAAAGGAAAGACAGGATGAAACTTAGTTTACCACCAAAATTGATGGTTTTTGGAATTTCATCCCCCTTGAATGCTAATGTTTTTATTTTTGGCTGGTTTTTTAAAAATCTCACCTAGTATGACCAAACTCAAGGTTCTGGTGCTGTGTTCTCCTTATTTTGCTGGTAACTCTATTACATGCTGAAATTTTCTAGGGTTTTTTCACAATATCCTAAAAAACTCAAACTTGATGGTCAAACTAGCCTCGAATGAGCTTTTCTGGACATCAGAAAAACTCATGTGACAGGGAAATGTGTTACTACAGTGGCTTTTACAAGGGATTTGACAGTGGAATTCTGCGTGACAAGGAAATGTAATACGACAGTGGATTTTACAAAGGACTTCATAGGGTATTTTACTAAGGTTGAAAACTGCTTTCGCCTGACATTGCCCCATCTATACCCACCACCAACACAACTAGGGACTCGACAATTTTTGCCATGATTCATACTACTTCCAGCTGAGAGCCTGGAATTATTTCGTGTATCGCACCGACCATGGAAGGACTCAGGAGTAGGACGTGAATCGAACTAGAATCACACATTGTAAGTGAATATAGACAACTTTTATTGCTTGTTTTCTGAAGATTTACATGAGCGCGACGCTTATATGTATTCTCGAGATAGTTCAATTTGTCGGAACTGCAATAGATCCCCTCGGATCAGTAGGACATGCAGGGGCTTCCGCTACCCGCAGGCACCATTTATATGATGCAGTATTTCTCATCATCGGGCTGTGTGTCGACGAGCTGTCGACTGGTGCTAGCACTACTCCCTCGACTAGCTGCAGTCCCGAGTGATTTATATCGTGTATATGAATCTACATATATTGTTGAGTGTGTCGTGGATCGGCGCGCCGGTTGTCTACAGTCAGCATGATAGAAAACACGCAACACTCATATGTTTACACACGAGTGGTACCATTACGGATCGTGTCCCGAGGTTGCACCACTGGGACAATTTCGGCAGCTTCCGATTCCTTCCCAATGCCTGATACCCTGCAAGCACGACATAAGATCATCCATCGAGCAGTGTGTTTTTGAGAACATGATCAAGGTCAGCAGCCTGGTCCTAATGAGAATCATGACAGTGCTTCAACCGTCCACATCCAGATTTAGGAGATTCCTGATGATCTAGAGTTGCATATGCAAATGATGGTCTTTTAAAGCAGGGATAGAAGAGTAGAAAGTACTGTTGGGCGGTAATGGTAAGACGACTGGCAGCAAGATTTGCGATCATGGCAAATGCTTGCTGTGAGAGATCGAAGCTGTTTGCATTGCACCCTGGGCACAAATCCACAACCTTCACCGTCACGGTTGGATTACTGGTGCAGGGATAGCTCCCGCCAGATGCCGCACCCGTGCATGTGATCTCGTAGAATGCGCCGCATGCTGCCCCACTGTCGTAGAGATCGGAGCTTGCCGCTGCAATCAGTGGGCCTGGCTCCGGAAATTCGCTCTCGTCGTAGCCATAGCACGCAGAGGCTGCATGATTAACTCACCCAAAACAATCAGTATTAAGCAAGTCCACAGATCGACATAATGATTACTGGAATTCTTTATACCGAAAGTATGAATCGTGGCTATGCCTTGTCGCGTGCTCAAATACAGCTCATGTTGGACATGGGGCGTATTTCCGCAGTTTCAACGACATAGTCTAATGGCACTCTACTTCAAATTTATTCTCAGTTAGGCTATAGCAATATTACAGAATTAAGTCCCAGATTCAAGACTATAGAACATCAACTGGATATGTTTTCGATCAGCCCCGCGAGCTGGTGTTGCAGGCTGCAAAGAACAGCAGGTTCAAAGGTGCTTACGAACGTAAACAGTGTAATAAGTTGCTTGGCCAGTGAACCCGCCGCCGCCGCCGCCACCACAGCTGCCGCAATGACTCTGACAGCCACTCCCACAGTAAGCATCAGTACATCCGCAGTACCCGTACTGGCTACAACAATTGCCACCAGGACACGGATTACTACTGCTACATTCCCCTGATCCTCCTCCACCGCCACAGCTGCCGCATTGACTCTGACAGCCACTCCCACAGTAAGCATCAGTGCATCCGCAGTAGCCATACTGGCTACAACAGTCACCACCAGGACACGGATTGCTACTACTGCACTCCTGAGCCACAGCTAAGGCTACTGCACTGGAGACCGCAACAAAAGCCATCAATACAATCTCAAGGTGCGCCTTCATCTTCCCCATATTCCCCTACAATAATATGCTTCACAAAACAACAACAGCACTGGATGCACAAAAACACGAGCTGATCAAGCCTGAGAAATTCTGGAGATCCAAAGATTGAACTCCAAATCTAGCCTCAGCGAGCAACAAAATCCGCAAGGGCAAAATTCTTGGGCGATCGGAGACGTGAAGGATGGGTTGAGAGTGAGTGACCTCTTTCCTTTATACCGTACCCATCACTAACAACCAGCAAATTTTGTAGAATTTTATTTTCTTTTTCAACAATACAGGTCCCACAGATTTTGTTCAAATATTTAATTTTTTTAATCTAAAGAGGCCCCACACAAACACACACAACAGCCCCATTTTTCAATATTTCAAAATTTTGACATTCAAGAATAAATATACAAGATGCACTAGCTAGGGAAACTAGGTGCTCGCTTTTTTTTTGGCAAGAAATTTCGCCAAAATGCGAAAAATCAAAACAAATATGACAGAATATATCGCCACACTTGGACTCTGATTTTAGTTTGGTAAACACTTTTTAAAAAGATTAAAAAAAATACCCCTGGTGTAAGTACACACTGACAACCTAGTTGTGCACTGAGAGCATGGCAAGTACTTGCAAGTTACAATCCTAAGGAAATTAGGGTTTCACAAAAGAATATACCTTTGCAACGTGGATTTGGTTTATCTTATTTTTATTTGGTATATTTTTATTTTTATTTTTTGGTAAACAACAGGACTTTACTGAGCACAAAAGAAAAAGAAAACTTGTTAATTATAATTTTGGTTTTCCTTCTCAGCCTGAGCTGATGGGCGATTCTGCAGCTTTTATTTTTGTTTGGTCATGTAACCCAGTGATGTTTCGATTTTTGAGAATTTTTTTTGGCAGTATTTCCACCTCCAGAATTCAACAGAAATTTTCAGCCAAAAAATTCCTTGCCTTTTTGCAAAATTTGACAACTTTTCCTAGGAAAAAGAATTACAATAAAAACCTGCAACATATTGACACATGTTTTAATTTTGGGCAGTTTTCTACATTTTGAGTTCATCATCTTCTTTTTGGGGAGTTTTTTCACGAAATTTCAACCTGAAAAATGTGATTTTAGACCTATACAAACTTCAAACGATTTCTCATGAAGCAAGTGGCCCAAATACCCTAGATTTTGAAGGAAAAAAGTTCCATATCAGCAGATTGATAGGAGGATCATTTTTTTCAAAACTTTGATATCTACTGTAAGCCAAATTCAGCAAAAACAAACACATTTCTGGACTATCCTCACTTTGACTACACAAATTTGGTAAAAAGATCACAACTTGGGAGAGTTTCTTACAATTGTGTCACTAATTATGCTAATTGTTTTTTCCAATGATCCTTCACTGGGATAAAAAAACACGCGCACGCACACACACTGGCTTCTAACATCCTTATCACAATCTCTTAACTTTTTTTCTTCTTTAGTTTCTATGGTAATGGATGTAATGTATGTGATATGTGCAGGGTACAAGTTGGCAAGACTTCTTGCTTGAGTGTGAATGATGTCTCCTGACAGTTGTTTTTTTTTCTCCCCTCAATTTTGTGATGTTGCTCAATTAGCAATAGTCCATAATTTTCTTTAGCCAAATTTGACAATATTCAAAATATGAAAGTATAAAATTTTAAGTATTTTTTCATATTGTAGGCAATTGTGAAGAATTTTGGAATTTTTTTTTTTAAATTGGCGATTTTTAAACAGGGAATTTGTGACAGAATATTTTTTTAGAAATTCGTTTTCACAAAATGACAAAAATTCGCCACAAAAAAAATCACTGCTACTGACTTTGAGTAGACCTTACACTGGGGCTCCAATTCAGCAGCCATTGTCTAATGAATAGAAATTTAGTGTAAGGTAAAGCCCAAGGGTGAGGGCATGCATTACCCCAATGCGCAGTCAATGAGGAGATAGATGATAGCAGAGTGGAGCCCTGCAATTTGGGGAATGTCACGAGGAGAACATTATCACTAAGGAAAAGTGCCTTGCAAACACACCGGGAAAGCTCTTAGAGTGCTTTCTGTATTGAAAGCAAGCGTCATTTGATATCACAAGTCTTTTGTCACACATGGACGGCTCACACATGGACGGCTAGGGGTAAACTCATGTACTACAAGCATTATTCTAGCCACATAGGCAAGGGATCATTGCTTGATCCCTTTGTCAGCCGTTCGATTATCTCATAACCTTGTTGGCAAGGAGTTGGATTCCAATCAATTTATGACAGTGTAGAAGATATCATTTTATATTTGCATTAAAGAATGGTTCAGTTTTGCTAGACAAGCAAGGTTTTGTTTCCATTTGCACAACGTCTCTTAATTGACTATACATACATGTTGGCCATAGGAGGCAATGTTGGCAATTAATGTAATTTTTTCCTATGTACCTACATTGTTTGGAGCAATTGGTTGAACAAAATTCCAAGGAAAAAATACGTCCAATAAGGCATATTTGTTACATGGTGTTTTCATTTGTGGAAAAATTGGTAATCCTTTTTCATTCATGTAAGTGCATTGATGAACATGTCAACTTTGCAAATTAAGGTAATGATAAAAACTTGGAATTTAGGATATATGTATTAAAAAACAACAAAAAAACTTCTAGTCACAAATGTTGTGAAAATAAATAGATTATGCGCAATGAAATACAAGGTCTAAGGGATCAAACCCAATCCTTTCAAATTCTACCCATTTCAACCTTGGTTAGGTCTACACAAACAACAAAGATTAGGTCTTTACCTAAATTCCCATATTAATTCAAGAAAACAACAAGAATCCAGCAATGTGCATATTAAAAACATACAATGTAACAAGCAAATATACAATTGAAATAATTACAAAACTTACACAAATTACAATGCAATAAAATAAATAAATAAAGGTACTTAATGAACTTGCAAGTATTTTGGATAAATCCACAATGCAAATCACACAAAACACACATAAAGGAGCTTAGAAAAATGTAGCTTTCATATGTATTATAATAATCACAAAACATTTAGATGCATTGTTTATCTACTTGCCTACATATAAGCTTCAACTCGAGTTCAAAACAATGTGCAACAACATTTAAAGCTAAGGTGCAATGTTAAAACCTACAAAATAATTTAAACTTTAACTACATGCCTTTGCTTTCTATCCTATTAATTGTTAATTACATCTCCAAATGGAAAAATATCGATGGAATAGTGATTATGAACAAACATCATGACAATCAAATCAACATGAACTATCAATCTATTTTTGAACTTAGACCATTGCATAAAACACATAATTGAAAAGCATCATTTGTCTTCCACACTAACCAAAACCATGAGAACAAATATTTCCACCAACTTCAAAATTTACAAACATTCTTTGAAAATAACATTAAGGAGAAATGAGACTACATTTTAATCACATGATTACATGTGCCAAAGCCTATTTATTATTTGCCTACATAATCAACTTGAAAAAAAATATTCCATGTTAGCCTTTTATCCATTCAATAGGGCAAGTACTTTCAAGTCCTTGTCACCAAAAATTTTGTTGAAATAATATTATCTTTCAACATGTCTAAAAAGGCAAAGAATGTGGTCTCAACATCAAAATTCAACCAATATTGAAAATAAATAATGTCAATAGCATTTATTAATTCCTAGATAAGAAACCTCCATGTAAATTCTTCAATCAAGCCAATAGAACTCCAAAAAAACATTACAATTTCACTTTAGTAGCAATAGCATACCACTAATAATCATGCATGATCATGAAAAAGACCTTTATTGCTTGGGGCACTTGCAATGAGTCAGGTATTAATGACCCTAAAAGTAAAAAATAGGCCTATTAAATATTGTTGGTTGGATTAGTCCACCAAGCTATCAACAACCCATTAGTTTTGCAATCCATAAGATCAAGAAAATTCTTGAAACATATCATGTAACTATTTTTTGGATCATAATAAAATGTAATAATCTTTACATTACATCACAACTTGTTCCCCTTTGTTTCCAACAACTTAGCAAGCTTACACCACTCAAAATGCTTCTTGAGTGAAGAAGAGAAATACATATATGAAGAATGCAAAAGCCCTTTAGTTTTTGCACTAGAGGCTACTTAGAAAAAATTTGCATAACAAGGTTGGTTTGATGTGTGACATAATGGACAACAAGCATGAAAGGAATTACATTTTTGTAAATTTGTGTAATCGCACCACTATAGACACATGTGAAAGCACCAACACCATTTTAACCAAAAATAGATCAATTTCCTACCAATCTCTTACACAATGAAACCCCCATAAACTAACAAGGAATTGAAAATCATGTTCATCAAATTGTCAAATGTGCCACCATTGACTAATATTTCCAAATTTAACAAAACTAGGATATGTTTGAAGCCATCCATAAGGTAAACATGAATTCTAACCTAGGTTTAATTGTCAATTGTTATCATTTCATCACAACTAACAACAAGGAACCTTGCTCCATGAATAGTTTTTTTAGTTATGGTGAAGATAATGCAATGCATAGTTTGTGCAATTTTCAACCCCATAGTGTCATTCTAATGTTTTTGGAGTGATCTTTAGAATCAAAAATTGAAACAACTTCATTATCTCCATCCAAATTTTGGAAAAGAACCATGTTTTCCATTGTGTATCTTCCTCGACTAGAAAAGAAACACTCATTTTTTACATGTTGTGAATATGGAGACATGTAATATTGCCCCACATTGCAATTAGGTCTAATGTTCTTACATTTGCACCTCCCAACATGTTTCTCTAAAGGTTGTTGAATTTGGGAACCAAAAGCTTCTATCTCCCTTTGATATGTGCACACATTTGACATCTAATGAAATGCATTTTCCTTTTAAAACCAAGGACAACTTCTAGCCATGGAAGCTTTACAAGCCAATTGTCTTGAAAAACTTGATTTATTTCAAGTATTCCTTCTTTCTTCTTTTCCATCCCTACAATTAAGATAGCTTCAAGTGTGGGGTTTAGATTCAACAACATTCCTACAACACAATGTTCACAAGCACCACCCTCTACAATGATGTCATTACCATCTCATGATTATAATGCAACAAAATACATTACAAACAATAGCAAGACCAACCTAGTTCAACAAATCAACACTAACAGCATTAAGGACCTTGCCACCAAAAAAAACTTGTATTTGAGCTTAATGGGTTACATACAAAGGTGCCATGTTACACATAAACAAAGAGTGAATTAAGATTCTTAAGAAAAAAATATGTTTGACCTTGAGATTGAAACTTACAAGAATGCAAACAATTTGCAAGAAAATACAATGTGTCTAATATTTACAAAAATGTGTAAAGGCTACTCCACAATCTCCATGAAATTTCCATGGACAACATTATACTTATATTATAACTTCAAATTTAACCCTTGTATTGTGATTCATCACGCTACCTTCACCTCCATCATTGAATTAAAATGCATTAGACAAGGCTGACCATTGCAACGATCCTTTTCATGCATACAACACACCCTCAGGAATTTGTAGATTTTGCAATCCAACTTCTAACACAATTGCAACAATCTAATGACAAAAAATAGCTACCTAAAATTGTTAAGCATATGAAAAGAGTAATGAATTAAATTGAAAGCTTTGATGTTCAATGACAATCAATCTTTCAAGGTTGTGAAATCCAATGGGAAATGACAATGGCATGATGTAAGAAAGTAATGATACCTTGAATGCAATTAAATGCAAATGAAATAAGACTACAATGAGGAGCCTTTGCCAATAAGCAACCCCTTAAAAATATCTAAACATGGGCTAACCCTAATCTTAAAACCTAGGATCTTGGCAAATTTTTAGAAAACCTTTTGCATTTTACAAGGGATGTTATAACCCATTTTTCTAGATGACAAACTAGTGAAATTTCACTAATTAAAAAAACACTAAAATAAGCCTATCAAAGTTAGAATGCACCCAAAGGTGATGCCTCTGGTGTATTGCCCATGTTTGTTATCACAAAGGTCTCAAGTTCAAACTCATTGGTGAACAAGGGAAATCTTATTGAGTCTTTTACCATTGTGCCTAACTTGGGAATATTGTCAATGTTTGTCAATCAAATTAACTATGTTTCACCCCGTCCAAAAAGGCATAATCAACTTTCAAAAGGACACAATACCAACACAAAATTTACATGAATTTTTTTTAAATGCCCAATATCAATATCATGACAAATTCACCAATCATTAGTATGTTCAAAAGTTGATACCAAAAGACACTAGTCATGATGCATAACCATGCCATAAATATATATATATATATATATAAACACATTGTATTGGAATCTAATTGAGTGTAGACAATCATAAAACATTTAAGGTATTTAAAGAAGACACATTTATTAGTTGTTGGGGTTTTTGTTTTAGATTCTTGAAATTAATTGGAGCCCATCTATAAGCATACTAGTAGTTAAATTTTTGAATTCCATGATACTAATATAAACGTGAAATAGTTTCACTACACTTTAGTGATTTCACCTTGGTTAAAATTGTTTCACTATAAGGTCACTATGTAAACATCATATTTCACTACTAGTTGACATAATTCATTATTATGATTTATTATGGTAAATAAGCTTTTTTTATGTTGTTGTTTTAAATACCCTAGGCTACTTTAAGCTATATCCTATAACCTTACAATAAAGTAGTCGACAATAGCTTATGGTAAAATAGTTTAGAATTGTCAACAATAACCTATAATAAAATAGTCAATAATAGCTTATGATAAAATAACTAAGAATAACTTATGGTAAAATAGCTAAGAATAATGTATGATAAAATAACTTACAATAATCTATGATAGCCAAAAATAGCCTATGGTAAAAAAGAATGTGCATAATAATATGCAATGACAGAAAAATATCATTTATTTAAATAGTGAATCAATAAGCAAGGACTTGTTCTTTAAACATGGAAGTGAAAGAAGGTGAAAGGTTCAAACTTTCACAATTGCATTTTAGGTTAGTGGGCTAAGTATTTAAGTGGGCTAGGTTCTTAATTTAGGCTAGGTAGTTTAATGAACGTTCCTAGGTGCCTAAATTAGGTTCATAATTAACTATTATTAAATTTATTATTGATAATTTAATTATTTGTGAATTCAATTAATTATTAATGAACTCATCCATTTGTAACAAATAGTCCTTGTTTATTGTGTGGTCGCCCACTTTCACCATGGTAAATTTGTTCCATTTCACTAAAAATCCAATGAAACACATAATGAATTTAAACACATTTTAATGTAATGCATTAAGAAACAAAGAAAATATGGACTGATGGCCACCACCTGGGATACATAACCTTTGATTTACATGGGAACCATAATCCTATGGCTCACCATTATATGCTCAAGGAAACACACACTATTTCGTACATCCAACAAGCTAGCCATGAATGGATAGAGGGGGACGAAGGGGAAGTAGTTTATGCCCAAGTTACTAAAAGTTTGAAGGTGGTTCCTATTAACATTCAACACGGATTAGAGGTTTTATAGAGGTTTAGAGTAGCCCATGAGCCTTTGGTCAAAGGGTTATCTAGTTTTAAGAACATGGAGAGCCATGACGAACCGATTAAGCTAGTACTTCGTTAGCTAATCACCTTGACACCACTTGAGGGGATTACATTATTAAAGCTCTTTGGTGGTATTGGTACAAGTTTCAAAGCCCTACTATAATCAAGGATGGTGGTTCGAAGGTATTTCTACATAGACATTGATCCTATTGCAAGGCAAGTGGTGGCATCGAAAATGATGGAACTCATAGCCATTTCCACAACAATTTACAACCACCGCATGGAAGGCCAGTTTCATTTTCTTGCCCTCTAACATACAACTAATTCAGAATAAGCATATGGAATTACTTGGCCCCATGGATTTCATCATTTCATTTTAGGAATGTTAAGGATTTTCAACGACTAGATTTGGAAAAGGCATGAGTGACACATGATCTAGTCTTTTCACAGACATGGTGCGATTGATCACCTAGGCTCAATCCATTTCTCTTATGCTTGGTTGTGTAATTGTGAACACCCCTCCTCACCTTGACCAGAGGGAGAAAGTCCAGAAACATTACACGTTAATCAAACATTACCTTGGAGAGTCGCTCCTACTCGATGCAGCACAATGCGATTCTTATACGCACCGACTGCACAACTAGTGGACCAACCTTGCACCACTTTCAATTTTGCAGTTGGTTTTAAGATACAACATCAGAAACCCTAACCTGTAGGTTTTTCACATATTGGATTATCAGAGCTCCTGCTAACCAATTACAAGGCAAGAGAAACCTCTTTGGTTTTTTGCGAACACAATAGAAAAACTAAAAGGTGTTTGGCCCACCTTTGTCTCCTTCCCAAAAGCACACACCTTTTCAAGGAGATGGACCAGGCCTGGTCTATTATCATGCTTTAACCACTTGGGATGAACCAAGCCCAAAAAAAAAAAAAAAAGCTATGGGGTTCCAAATTGGCACTATTAGTCACACCAAGGTGACTAGATTGGAGCGTAACGTTCTACTGGGGAGAGGCATGGACCTGAATTCCCTTACATGGTTATTAGTAACATGTGTAATCTTTCAAATGCACAACACCAACATTGATTCAATCAGCTTGTAATTCTGGCGATGCGACTACATGGCACCCTGACCAAGTACACTTGCCTATCTTCAACACACTACACTTAACTCTTAGTGTTGGGGGGAAGGAGGTATCATGTAATTTGACTCAAGTTGTTTTTGATACACTTGGAGGTACATCAACTTCTAGAGAAACAATTATAACCTTTTATGAATTTACGCAGTTGGATAATGGAAAACCTAATACACCAGGTTCTTCAAACACATTTTCCAATTCCATTTCATGTGTTTCTAATTACCTTTTCATTATGAGGAACCAACTCACCAAGAAGGAGAGAAACTAGGTCACAAACTTGCTAATTAAGTATGAGAATGTGTTTGCATTTTTAATGAAAAACTTAAGTAGGTGTAAAACCATGTAATTTTCTATAAACCTTATAAATGAGACACTCATCTATTGGAGGAAGCATATGTTGAGTAAACATGAATGGGAACTGGTAATGCAAAAAACTCCATGAGGCTAGTTTCATTCAGTCATCAAGTTCTGATTTTGTAACCACTACAATAATGCCAACAAAGAAAGATTTAGTTAGATTATGGACTAAGAAAAAGATGTGCGGGGATTATAGGCCTTTGAACCTGGTTACACCTCAGGACAAGTATCCCATGCCCATCCCTAAAGAACTATTCAATAGGATTAGAGACTCAAACATTTTCAAAATTGTGAATATAAAGCAAAGTTTCAACCAGATTGTGCTCGCTGTGAAGGATTGTAAGAAAACGACATTCCATGGAAGTAACAAGTTGTGGGAATGGCTTGTGATGCCTTTTGGATTGAAGAATGCACCTATCTTATTTCATCGAATCATGGACCAAGTTCTCGAAAGGGTAGATTTTTTGAAGTGCTACATAGATGATGTCCTAATGCATAGCAAGGGCCTCTGTAACATTTGGCTCATTTTGAAAAGTTATTCAAGAGGCTCCATGAAGTCAATATGAAGATCCATCCTAAAAAATGTGAGTTTGTTGTCACCTCAGTAATCTACCTTGGACACAGAATTTTGCCAAATGATATTATGGTTCATTGGGCCAAAGTAGTAGCCATTTTGGAAATGCCTAATCCTATTGATGTTCATACTTTGAAGAGCTTCATCAGATTATATAATTACTATAGGATTTATGTCCAAGACTTCAGTACTATTACTCATCCTCTTTATGCATTATTAAAGAAAGATGTTGCTTGGACATGTAGTGAAAAGGCTCGAAAAGCTTTCAACACACTCAAGGAAAAACTTTTAGAGTTCCCCATTATGAGAAGACTTAATTTTAGCATGGTCTTCATTCTACACACTAATTGGAGTGTTTTTGGTATTGGTGTTATTCTTGGCCAACTTGATGAGGAAGGCAAGGAATATGTTATTGCCTATGCATCCCAAAATAACAACAAGGTTGAGAGCAATTACTCTTCATACGAAGGGGACTAATTTGCTATTGTATGGGCCATCATACATTTCAGGCCCTATCTTTATGGCACCAAGTTCATTTTGTATACTAACCATTAGCCTATCAAATTGTTAATGACCAATGACAAGCTTACTAGTAAGTTAGCTCGTTAGGCGCTTATACTTCAAGAGTATGAATTCAAGGTTATTCATTGACCTAGTATTACACATCAAAACATGAATACCATGTCATAGAGACCCCTCACTACCTTTGAAGATTTCTTAAAAACTAGGTAAAACTTCGACCAAATTCCAACAATACATGTATCTTATGCATCTAATTATTTTACACTACTGCAATGTAACCTAGTTGAGCATCCCATTGTATATGGGAAGATTTGGACACTCTAAGGTTTCTTCAACATGGGGAATACCCTCCCCAAGTTACATCAAGTCATCGAGATTACATACAATAATGATCCAAACACTACTCATGGAGGGAGAATCACCTTGTCCGATACTTACCATAAGGTGATAAAGTGGTTCCTCCACCACATGAACGACATGGTCTTATTCAGAAAGTACATTTGGAGCTTGGACACTTTGGAGTTAAGCGTATTTATAACCTTCTTGCTTTTCATTACCATTGGAAAGGTATGTATGTTCAAGTCTGAAATGTCATTGCTAGGTGTGAACAATGTGATGGAGTGAGAACTTCCTTTTCCTCTCGATAGCTCACACTTTCTCCACTTCCTATTCAGGGCATGTTCTATCGTTGGTCACGTGATTTAACTAAAGAGTTACCACAAACCTCCAAGGGTAATGTCTACATCATGATTATGATTGAGCAGTTTTCAAAATGGGTCAAGCTTGTTGCGTTGCTGAACAAATCATCACATAACACCAATCAAGTTTTCTTACAATAGTTCCTAAATAGGTTTGGGGCTTGTGTTGAGTGCCTTATTAATCAAGGATCAAAATTCAAAGGAGAATTCCAAGACCTACTTGATCGTGTTCTCATTGACCATCGTCAGACTTCAAAGGATCATCCCCAAGTTGATGGCCTTGTAAAGAGGATGGTTAAGAAATGCAAAAAAGGACTTTAGAATATTTGCCTCATTAGGAATAAAGAGGATTGGGACCTAGCCCTACCTTACGTCACCATGGGTTACAAGATGTCGAAACATGCCTTTTTGTCTCATTTTGTTCCTTACTTTTTACTTTTTGGGAAACATCCCATTCAACCTTTTTCCATTACTGCTCAAATGGACTAGGTTATGGACTTGGACTCCCCACCTGCTTGGGCTAGGGTCATTGCAAAGAGAGCTATTTTATTCAAGAAGGTTATGTCCATGGCCATGGAGAACTTGTCCATTGCACAACATTGAAACACCTTATGATATGCACACACACACAAGGTGGTAATTACAAACTTAAGGTGAGACAATTTGATGTTGGTGACTTTGTGTATCTCTAACAATAACCTAATGATACTCTAGACATTTTTTCCAATCGCATTATCTTGAAGATTAAGGTGATTAGGCCTTCAAGTGTGTTTGAATTGCAAGGAGCTGATGGACGCACAATTCAGGATCATTCCAAAAATTATGCACCCTGTCACTTACCGAACTTGGATCCTACCATCATCACGTCGATTTGGATTCCTCCACTTGACTATCCATGTTAGGTATGTCAAAAGATAGACGATGTTGATCAAATGTTGCTTTGCGATAATTGTAATGGTGGATACCATCTATTCTACTTCAAGCCGGAGCTCACTCAAGTTCTCACCGGCATTTGGTACTATTCATCATGTTCTCTTGCAGCACCTTGATTGTTATTTAAACCATGTCAAGTTTTACCCAGCTCAGGTCTTGGGGGTGGATACATGAGAATTTCATTTCAGCCTCCTCTTATGCATTGTATATATATATATATGTGCGTGCATCTCTTTTTGGTTGATTAGTTTCTACCTTTGACTAGTTTCAGTCTTTTTGTTCAATAGAATTTACTATGGATTTACACCTTTATGACACCAAACATCACGACACTACACGTCACAATAACTGTCATGCCAGTATGCATGCCTCATACATGATGGTCGGTTACAAGCATGCCAATCATGCCTTTAGGGTTAATGTACATTCTTAGGTTATTATACGTTATTAGTTGTTTTAGGGTTATGGCTTGTTTTGGGTTTTAACTTTGTTGACAGTTGTATAAAAGGTCAAGTTCTTCCTTTTTTTTATTAGTTTTTCTAGAATTCCTTTGTTAGGGAAAGTTTCCTCCATAATCAGACTGGATTTCTAGATGCTCATGGCAACTATTACATGGCCACCATTTACATACACTATTTTTTTTTCCTTCTTTTCAATTTAATGATACATGAGAATTTCATTTCAGCCTCCTCTTATGCATTATATATATATGTACATGCATTTCTTTTTTGTTGATTAATTTCTACCTTTGACTAGTTTTAGTATTTTTGTTCAGTAAAGTTTACTATGGATTTACACCCTTACGACAACGAACATCATGACATAAGGTTAAAACCAAAATTCTTTAAATGCAATTCTATCCACTTTACATATTAATGACCTAAATATTTGCAAAAAAAAACCCCATTAATCTATGATTATGGGGGACATTGGGGTTTGTTTAAAAATAAAAATTTGACACAAGTGCATATCATCACTAAGGTTTTGAATTCTAGTGACAATGTTCTTGTTCTTCCCTTCCAATGACACATTTGTTTGCTTTCATGTTTCTCCCCTTAGTTTTCATGTTCCCCCCATTTTGATCATGTAGGGTGTTCTTCATATTTGTTTCAATGTAGGGTTGTTCGTCTTTTCTTGACGTTTTTCCTCCTTGTTGATCATTCTCCTATTGTTTTAATTGTTTTCATGCTCTTGGTTTGTGATGTAGGTGTTTGGAGCTCCTTAGGCATTATGGGTGTTCTTGTTTTCTTTTCTGAGTCTTCATTTTCTTTTCTTTATTTCCCACCCTCCATCCACCATGTTTATATTCTTCTTCCAATTTCTCATCTTTTTTTTTGTCCACCCCCGTGTTTTGTTCATATTCATTTTGTTCATTGTTTTTTCTACTTTATTTCCTTCTTTTCCTAAGTTGAAATTCTTCTTCCAATTCATTTCCTTCTTTTTATTTTTTATTATCACCCAATGCCATGTTCATGTTTTTCCCATTTATCATCTTTTTTTTCCATTCCCCTTTGTCAAGTTTGTGTTCTTCTTGTTCATCATCTTTTCTTTTATGGTCCCCTTACCATGTTTGTGACAATTCTTCTTAGGTTAAACTTGCAAAATTATGGATTTCTTCCTCCACTTTGAAAATAACATCACCTAGGTTTGCAATTAGATTTTTTCAATCCTTATGCTTCAATCCTTCCATTTCTATGACATGAAGGCTCCTTAGCATGTCCAAATAGTTACAATCTTTTGGCTACTCTTGGCTATTAGCAATGGTTCACCAAATTTTATACTTTTAGTTATGGTTGTTATACATTTATTAGCTTTAATGTGACAACAAATTATTAACCCCAATATTGATTGTCTTCATTGACCTCATGAACTTGAAACATTATTTTCTTCATATTTTCTATTATGTAGATATCACTAAGTTTGGTCTTGTTATCCATGGCCTTGGGGTTAAACCACCAAATCCTTGCAACCATAACCTTGACTTGATGTTTTGTTTAAAGAATGATTAATTTAAAGTTTTTATTAATACCCACCAAGCTAATGTGATCTTTTTTTGTTTTCTATAATTATTCCTAACCATAACCCCATCTCTTTTTTATGTAATTTTTGAAATGTTGAAGTATGAAACATCTAGGGGTTGTAAAACCTAGGGGGACACTCTTCTTTGAGTTTACAAAATACTTGAGTAAAAATATAAGGTGTCACATATTGGTTGTTAAGTAAATTTTATAATTTAATTAATTCTATAATATTTTTATGTTTTTATGAAAATGAAAATATATTTATTATAAGGTATGTGTTAATCATTAGTATTAGAAAAAAAATAGAAAAAATATAAAGTAAGTATTAAAAATTAACAGTATGATAAATCATTAATAGGTTCAATTAATAGGTTAGTAAATGAACTAATATCAATAATTTTAATTAATAATGTAATACATTTAATACATTTCAATAATTGAAGCAATAATGGAATCAAATGTTAAGAGGAAAAAATAATGATTGGGCTATGGATTTAGAGGAGGTGAAGATCATGTAGATTATACATGTGGATTATACTAGTGGGGTGTATGTCAAATGTTCTTTTCAAACTCATGAATGTTTGTATTTTTCCATTCCAAAATCTTATATGTCTAAGTTATAATGGAAATTGTTTTATGTTTATTTAAACCTTTCTAACTATGGGCTTACTATAATTTTAAAACTAAATGAATATTGGGTATTGAAATAAAATGTAAAAAATTATTATAAATAAATATAAAGTAGTTCAAATATGTGCATATTATAAAATTAAATAATGATAGGGTTGGGGGAAGAAAACTCCTTGCCTATTAACCCCCCTTAGTAAAATGTTTTTTTGATGCATGTAGTTTGGAAATTTAACATTAAGTGTCTTCCCTAGGTGTAGATTATGCAAAGTGTGTGAAGGTTTGATGTGATCATGTTTAATCTAAAATTTTGTGCTTGTTTTATTGATTATAAGGTAACATGTGACCATCCCCATTTAGAATTAGTAAATGGCAATTGTTTGAAAAACCTCATTGTGAATTGACCTTTTAAAGGGGAAAAAGGATTGAATAAAAAGAAGATAAATGTCCATGCATACCTTCTTTTACATCACCATGTGTGTCTTTAATTTGTGGTTTTCAATGTAGTCATCACATAGTTTTCCACCCTTAAATATGTAATAAAAACATTTTGACTAAATGAACAACATAATTCCCATTCATCCATTCCCTAGACTTGGGGATGGTGTTATGAACTTACTAGTGTGAACTTCATTTGATCAATATCCTTACATTAAATTACCTTCTTTTAGGTGAATTCTAATTTCATGTGAATTCCAAATGTGATGTGCATTGTAAATCACATTGTAATTGTGTTGGGTATAAAATGTTTATATAAGTTTTGGTAAAATGAGTGGGAAGATTTGTTGGTCAACCCTTGTGCTTTACAAGATTTGAACCCATTCATTTTATGACTATAAGTAATTCAAGGTGTCAACACTTGGACCAAATACCACCAACTATCCCTTGGTACACAATTCCAAAATGGTGTAAGTATGGTTTGATTGAGTTTTACCACTATCTAGAGTTCTTGAAGGGTAATTGATACTTTGAATTTCTATATAATTAAAATCCAAGCATCAAGTTGCATCCTCTTCATCCATTAGTACGCCTATTTGCTCAATTTTCCTAGATTGTGTCTTGGCATTTAGATGATAACTAGAAAGAGAGGTTAAGGATATCAAAACATACAAAATTGTAACAATATCCATCAACATAACCTCAAGCTAAACATTCATCTTCCCCATGATTGTTTGTAATTTACAATTTAGACACATCAATGCTAAATGTAAAAAACAAAAAAGTTGATTGAGCCTAAGAAGCTTTAAAGATGAAAAAATTTGTAACTTCAAATCTAGTTTCCATAAACAACAAAAAAAAAAATTCAAATCAGACAAAAAAAAATCATCAAGCTAAAAAAATGAAGAATGAATGTTAGCAAGGGAGATTGGGCTCCTTTTTTATATTGTACCCACCACTTAAAAACATTCGACAATTTTTGTGAAAATATATATTTTTCAACAAAAGGTGTCTAGTAATCTGATTTTGAATACTCCAAAATTTCAACAACCAAGAATAAATATACAAAATGCATTATTTTCTTACAATACACATTGGTAACCTAGCAATCAAATTGAAAATTCAAGAACAAGAAGGAAATTAGTGTCTCACTAAAGAACATGTCCTTCTACAAAATGGATTTGCCAACCTATAATAATTTTAAATTTAGAATTTAGATTTCCCTTGTTGATTAATGGGTGATTCTACACTTTCATTTTGTCTAATCGTGTGATTGACCTCAATGATTTCTTTTTGATGAATTTTTGCAAATTTGCAAACTTACAAGAAAAAATGCAAAAAAACAATTGTCACAAAATCTATGATTTTTTTGGAAAAAAATTTGCTAATTTTTGTAGAATCTTTAAAAAGTTAACATGTAATGTTATTGCTCAAATGGCAAGCTTCCAAATTGAGCAAAACTTTGTCCTTGGAATTTTTTTTAAAATTCAAAACTCAAATTCAATTAATCAAGTAACAATTTCACGTTTAGGTCAATGAAAAGCACATGCCAATCTATTTGCTAATTTGCTAAGGAAGGTTGTTTATTTGTTTTGTCATGTTGAGATCTCCCAAACCATGGTGCCCCCCATCACACACTTGGACCTACAATGCAAGAGTTATTAAATATTGGATAATTTTGTCAAAAAAAAATCAACAAAATAAAAAATAATTCTGTTTACAAAAGTGTGGGTTGTTGTTGATATTGTTGGAAAGCCCTTGATGAGTGGAATTTCTTGCAAATGATTTTGTAATTTTTAAGTCTATGGTCTAGGATACATGGAATATTAAAAATCATTTTGAAAGGGAAATAATTGAATAATGAGTTCACACTTGGGCCAACAACATAGGCCACACTAGTATATGTGATATGTGCAAGGTACATTTTTCTATGGAGAGAAAGTCAAAAGTTGGCAAGGCTTGTTGGAATGTGAATGATATGTATTTAGTACTGACCACAAGTAACTTAGACCTTACCCTTCTAATCAAATTCAAAAACAATTGTAAAGTAATAGTTAATAACCCAAATTTGTACCACACGTATCACCCAGGTGTCATCACATGGGGGCTAGGTAATAGGACTAAACTCTTGCACTAGAAGCAATGATCTTAGGGTCATCTGTCCAGGGAATCTTAAAAAATTGTCAGAATAGCAAGGGAAAAAACAAAACAAAAAAAAGGTTGAGTTCACCACATTTGCACTCTGTGGTAAAAAGGATCAGGATACCAAAAAAAAACTTTTAGCTTCCTATCTGTCCTCTAGCCAAACCTGGCAAAATCCTTCTACAGACAATTGCCAGTGTGGCTAAATCACAAAATTGGGAAAAAGAAAAAACACTGCAACAGATCATTACTTGTGACTGCTAGCCATTAAATTATCTCATAGCCTGTTGGCAAACAATTGGATTGTAAATTAGGTTATGTATGTGGGAAGGATATCAATTTATTATATATATATCGGTAGAGTAGGGTTGATTCTACTTTATAAGTTTGCATAGCCAGTCATAAAAAGGACCCAGTACCAGCACCAGGCTGATTTGAAAGAGTTGAATATGCGGATCATCCTGGAATGTTCAAAAGTTGATCCTAGACCAACACTCCCACACTAGTCAAACCATGTGCCTAAAAGGACATAGAATGCCACTGGGTTTCATGTACATAAATACCTAGTTAAATTTTCAGATGCATTTATAGTATATTTTATAACACCCAGGGGCCTCATAGAGCCCAATGTTTGCATTTATTTCTATACAACTGCTCGGTAGTGAATTCTGGAAGATGTTCAATCAGCCAAAGAAATTGAATGCAGTCAGTTACAAAAAGTAGTACTCCTGCAACTTTTTCCCCCAAGCTGCGCTTTGCCATGATCAGCATAATCATAGTTTCCACTACCTAGCGCTACACCATATGTACTAATATTAGAGTAGGCACATATAAAGTCAGGGCATAATATGGGTTTATTCAACAAACATGACGCACCCACCCATTCATGCCTTGGAATTTCATTTACATTTAGCTTCTTCAGCCCTGCTGACAACATGACATCTTTGCTTCTCTTCTCTTGCTCCCACCACCATCACCTTGAACTTTTGTAGTCCTTCAAGTAATGGTAATCAGCGACCATGGTGAAATGACAACTATGAATGGGTTTTGTTTTCAATATGGCCATGTAGTTGAAGTGGCAATAATCCAAATCGAAATCATATTTTGCATGTTGAAATTTTGTGAAATTCTTTCAAAAAATCACACTACGCATACATTTGGGAAGTTAATTGACAGAAACATGTGGTTGAAATTGAGTGCATTATTCTTGTGCCTTATAATTTTATTGGGGGCTGAGAATTCATGCCATGCTTATTTTGGGTACGTAGTGATTCATATTAATTAAATCATGGATGCACCCAATACTTTTTCTTTTTTTCGGAAAGGAGACATATTGATTGGCCCATCATCAATTATTTTGGATCATTGGGCACACGCCCAATAGGAGCACTTCTTCGAACCCCCCAGTTGCAAAATTGAAAGAAACGTACACCCTTAAATTTCACTTTTAGTTTATGTTAGGGGAGTTACATTTTGGCCAAACCAGATGGGAAAAAACCTAGGTGCTATTGGGAACATCTTGAACATTACATCTAGGAACACATTGGGAACAAAAGAAAAACACAAAAAACTCAATGTTCCCTTCCTTGCCTCCTAAAAAACTCCTATCAAAGAACAACCCAAATTTTAGCTGAGAGAAAATGGCCAGGGTGAATTAGCACCTATGCTTGTACCTTGATAATTATGAGTGAAGCCTCTTAGTGGCCATATTAAGCTTATAAAATGTTGGATTTGGACTCAAAGAAAAAGAAAAACTTGTGATTTCACCCATGATGTAATTAATATGACTATGTCTTTAATATAACCTCCTCTTTGGGCCCCTAGTTGCAAAATAGAAGCAAATGTGCACTCCTAGATTTTACTGTTTTAGTTTATAAATAAGGGAGTTGAACTTTGGGCAATCCATATGGGATAAAACCCATGTCTTATTGCGAACATCTTGAGGAATACATTTGGGGACACATTGGGAACTTGGGAATTTGATGGGAACATCATGGGAACACATTGGGAGCAAGGGAAAAAAACAAAAATCCCCCTGCACCCCGCAGAAAGGAAAAAATTGAACCGTTCATGAGTGCATGTTGAGCCTTCCCATTGTCTGCATGAAATTTTTGAGATGTGGGCAGAATCTTGGGGACATTATCTAAGCAAGGGATACTATCAATGATTTGAAAAAATTAAAAGGATGTTGGGATTTTTACCATGGTACCAGTGTTGGTGCTGGTTCATCCAAGGCCTTTCACCACAACAAAAAGGCCACATATTTGAAGGATGTGGGTACCTATTTTGATCCAAAGATTTTTCCAATATAGATAAGGACCCCTTGCCCCCTGCACCCCTTGCCCCACCCAAGAAAAAAGAAAGCAAATTTTCTCAAATCTAGTTCCTCTAGTCCAAAAACACCCCCCAAAATAACAAAGCAAGTCCACAAGTACTGTGCTACAACCAGGGACCTATCCTCACTAGTTCTCTCAAATAATTGAAAAAACAAGTTCTGACCACCAAATCTAGCAATTCCATTGGTCCTGTATAGTTGTAAAACTAAATAATAAGTGAGCGGGAGTAATTAATGTTCTTCACATAATATACAAATATAACATCAAATTTTAACATCCAACATTCTCCTTTTGTCATTGACTCATTGCATCCCTTGAGAACTAACATCCATGTGACAAATTTGAAAATGCTCTTTTCCTTGGTCTTTCAAACAATAACCTATATCCTAGTCTATGTGTACATGTCAATTCCCTTCAACACTTTGTAACGTACACATTGATGTCTTATTGGAGCATTATTGACTTCATCTTTGTAATGCACACATTGATGTCCTACTGGAGCATTACTGACATCATCTCAACCTAAAGGATAAATTTTTGAAAAGTTTGTTCAAACCTAAAAGGCTATAAATGAAAATCATGGATTCCATTTGCATGTGAAAACTTGAAAGAGTCCTTCTTGTCTCTAGAGCATACAACTTGGACATACACCTCTCATTTATGAACTTTTCCATCATGATGAACATATTTGTGAAAATGTTAGAAGCCCCAACAATAATCATGATACTATTTTCAAAATGTTTGTCATCATTTAAATTTAATCCTCTTGCATTTCTCTCTTGCAAAAACCTTAAGAAAAGACATGATCTTTCACTACACTATAAAATATACAAAATGGACCACATATAGCAATTCCATTTGTACTATAATTTTGTATTTAGTAAATATATATTTCATATGGTTTCATCTTTATTGATGATTTCATGCAGTGTTAAACTTTGTCTTGGTGAGGTCTAGGCCAAGATGGCATGTGTTCAAGAGGCCAAGGACTTGGACTAAACCATCCTTTGTCCGTGAAGCCCAAGTCTTTGCTCAAGAGGCTTCAACCACTTAAAAATCCAAGTAATTTTAGTCTTGACCAATGTTGTTTGGATATCCAATTTTTGGACAAAACTCTAGATATGAATAAAGAATATTCTCACTTCTAAGAAAAGAGATGGATATATATTTTTTAAATCTCACATATTTTCATATATAGATGGTTATGTATTCAAAAAAAACTCCTCTTTGGCAGTAATGAATAGATGATTATTGAATGTTAAAAAATCATGGATATGTAATAAAATCTATACACATAGTTATTTGGACCTATTTGATTCACTCCGTGTCCATGGAGGCTCCCAATTGGGGAATGGCCCTTGGGAATTTAAAAAGGTTCTTGAAATCACTCGAAACAAACACATGAACAAATAGTGTTAAAAATTAACCGTTGCTAGTGTATGGGGGTGGTTTATAGAAGTAGTGGTGGGGCTTAGGGTTCAAAGTTCAAGCCTAGAGTTCTATCAAGTTCAATCCCAAAAACTTGAGTTCTTTATTTTGGATTTCAAATAAAAACACATTTATGATAGCCATAAGGAAAATGCAAATGTGAGAATTCTGACTACATTACACTATAAGCACAAATAAAACAATAACGCACAATGCACAAAAGTGAACATTCACCTTCACAAATGTTTTAGCATTGTTCCAAGTATAAAATTGCTTACAGAGTATATGTTACACAATCTTGAACATTTCCAAGAGCTTTTGCTTCCTAGATTAAAGAGATTGAGATCTAGAACCCAAGAGAATCAAGTAGGATCAATGAAACTAGAAGGTGGGGAACGACACGCAGAAGCATAACCTAGCTCAAAAAAGGTCAAAGTAGAAGAAAGTTTCCAAAATTACAAAATCCATGAGGCACTTGAAGAGAGAGGAACACCTCTTGTGGAGTTCAACTTTTCAAGGAAAACCATGACAATTGTTCATTCAATTACAAGGAGGTTCACCTTGTACTTGGTTGTTCCCGAAGAATAATATTATTAGTGGGCACCAACTTGTTGCAATTGGTGTTAGATTACTATTATTGTTCAAATTTGTTTCATCACAACGAATTGCATGCAAGTGCCAAGCATGGTGAACATTATGGCTCCTACACCACCATGATATGAATGGTATTGAACCGCAACTATGGTGGGAGTTTGTGTTTTTGCAAAAGCACTATATGATGACGATTTGAAAGTTTATTTCATTGAACAAATTGTATGTTCTAGTTGCGCTCTTTTTTCCTATTTGTGATATTTATTCTACAAGCAACTTACGGCCACAATGCTACCATGTTGGAGCAAATAGAGTTGGCAACATTTAGACCTATACTAAGTAAGGTCTTGAAATGTGTGTTGGTAACTAGGTGTTGTCACCAATCTCATGGACGAACTACCTTGTATGTTGCAGTTACACTTATTTGGCAAGGTGAACATTCAATTAGCATTTATTGGTGCCATCTATGGTACATTGGCAAATGAAGTGGCTTGAACATAGTTATGTGCTTGTTCACTTGATGAATGCAAATCATCCCAATGGAATGTCAATATATCTTGTTAAACACACATGTGGAGATCAAGCTTGTAAAGATAGAAACCATTCATTAGATGTAATTCAAATCCATCAAACTAAAGACAAGAGTTAAACAAGTGGGTTTGTATTTACCAGTATGGATTTTTTTTTGTTGTGTCAATTGATTTTATGAGTTGTTGCAATGCATTTTGGTGTTAGGAGTAAGTGATCCAAGTCTAACTTGGGCTAGACTTGATATGGACCTAATAGATACGTTGCCCATCGTGACTACAAAATGTCACAAACATAAATGTAGCCAACGAAACACAAAAAGAGAACTACATCGACTTAGATGGCCGAATAAGGGAACTTAAAGGCAAGTTAATTGTGATACATTGTGGGGTGAATGAAATACGTCAAATTATAATGCTTCATTCATCAATTTTCGGGACTAAATAAACAAACAACAGAGATGTTGCAATTTTGACCATGGTTGATGAAAATACGAACATATATCCTCCAACATTTGCAACAGTATGTTTTGGTGCAATTGAGTTAGTAATGTGACCCAAACACCAAGAGCAACCAACCAAACTAGAGCCCAATATTTGTTCAAATGCTAGGCCGCAATTATAAGAAATATACCCAAACACAATGTTCTTTAGAGATTCATGTCAAAGGTCTAGCTTGAAGTCGCATGCAACTTTGGCTACCCATGCCAAAAACCTAATGAAACTCACATTTCAACTTAATGACCAATAAGCACCACTGAAATATTCGTAGTCTATTGGGCAACACTTGTGTTGAACAAGCCATGGTTGGACAACAAGGGTCATGTTTCATGTTCAAACCAAAGATATGATTGACATTGAAGCTAGCAATTTAGGTTTACAATCAGAAGTTTCTTAACACACATATGCTTGATTTAGAGCCCAATGACAACAATTACGTTATTTTAAGTCAACCCATTAACACTGGAGTGGGTGATAGTCAAGCAACTAGAATATATTGGTTTCAATTTGAAACTCAAGCCTTAAACATTGGGGTCATTGATAATGAAATTGTCACCTAAGAAGTTGACAACTTGCACTTGCACTTTTTACCCATATGCACACACCATACACCCTCATGATACTAGCTTTAGGAAAGTCTGTTTTCTATGGCACCTCTACATAGGTGCATAGATTTTTTTGAATGTTGTATGTTGATAAAGTCCAATAATTGATTGTGGTTGCTATTTTGTCTACATTATACAACCTATTTGGAAATCTATATGGTCTTGAGTTGTCCAATTTATGAAAGTACTTTGTATATATTGACATATCCACTTATTCTTCTAGTTCAAGTGTAAGAACTTGGTTGTGTTGTTGTATCGAGTTGAATATTTGCATCACTTGTTCGGTTTCATTCTCAAAATGTTGTTGTGGGGCTTCGGGTGGTTCCCAAGGAAAATGATGCATATTTATGCAGGTTACAAGAGGAATGGGTGTATAACAATTGGCCAAGGATTGGGCGGCATGATTGGGATTCAATCCACAGTCCACCATTGGTCCATTTGCCAAAGTGATAGAAGTAACTACAGATTATGTTACTATGTATGGGTTGCATGTAGTATGGAAAATTGATTCTTCACTAGGAGCAATGTTTAGGAGGTATTTTACTTCCATTTTGCATTGTAACACCAATTTTTGTATTCAAAGGATTGTGTGTACATTCACAGTACTCTGTTCTGATTTTGTAGGTATGATCAGTTTTTTTTTGGGTTGCTTGCATGTATGGAAATTGCTTCTTCACCAGGAGCAATGTCTAGGAGGTATTTTACTTCCATTTTGCATTGTAACACCAATTTTTGTATTCAATGGATTGTGTGCACATTCATGGTACTTTGTTTTGATTTTTTAGGTATGATCAGTCTGGAGGTCATGATGAGGCGGAGTAGACGCGAAGGGGTTGGCCACAGACTTGGTGAATTTCCCAACACATCTAATACAGTGCCGAGGTGACAGCTATAATTTTGTAATGACCGGTGTCCCATATCATTTAGCATGGGCTTAAACATGTATACTCACAGCTTCTCAGCAAATTCTCAAACCCAGAACCGCAAAGGTAGTTCATCCTGCAAGTGTGTCTACAATGGCTACACTCTTCTCCATGGAAGATATTTGAATTACTGCATTAGGCATTGTGTCAAGGAATATAGCATAGCTCACATGTTATTAAAGAAGACTTGGGTAGGGGCTCTAGTTATGATGGAAGGAAACTTTGCGTGATGAAGCGACAGATTGTCACTCCAAAACAAAAAACCTGAATAACAACATGCAATGATCATAGATGTGGCGAAGAGATTGTAGAATTGGTATTTCACCAATCTACCATGATTTTAAAAAGGATGTAGACCTTAACATTACCACAATTGCGTGTTGAATGACATGGCAGTCACAAGATAACCATTTTTCGATCACAAATGCCGAAAATGCTCTTAGCATCTGCAGCAGGAAACGCGACAGCAACTCCGTAAAAAATGCAAGTAGTGTGGGCACTCCTCCTCCATATTGTTGTGGATCATCAGGGAGGACAAATTTGTGACTCGAGGCTTCTGTTGTCATAACAAGAGAAAGAAAAAGGAGGAGGCTCAAAAAACCACCCATGGAAAAGCCGACATCTGCCTAGGGACCCAACCGGATCTCCAGGCGTGTGCTTGGCTTATGGGAGCAGCTGGCTGGAGAAGCGTTATGAGCGCAGGAAGCAAGGGAGAGCTTGGAGATAGGTAGTAGTAGACGAAGCGACTACACTCGCTCATTGTACACGATACCACAGTTCCTTTCAGACCGGACGAACATCGAGTCCATTCTGCAAGTAGCGAGAGACATCGACCCTGAAAACATTCAAGTTGCACAAATCAGTAAGTCTTCCTCGGGACTCTCAAGATTTCATTTTTTCTTTAGAGATGTCGTGCAAGTAAAACCTCTTCACTGCGGATGTCAAATTGTTGTCGAGCTCAGCCAGATAAAAAATACTAGAAACC